>Ga0102886_1000248_pt1 | contig 23719 bp, 29 predicted proteins | sample Colrivmet1550A02_FD_84499 | JGI IMG/M metagenome (GOLD analysis project Ga0102886, IMG submission 84499) | Estuarine microbial communities from the Columbia River estuary - metaG 1550A-02 | ecosystem: Environmental > Aquatic > Marine > Intertidal zone > Estuary | place: USA: Columbia River... | reverse complement strand
TTTAGTATATTGTTTCTATAGACGCAGTTTAACTTAAAAATGAAAATATGGCAAATTGGGATGACAACAGCGGGGAGGATAATAAAAATGGACTGAATGAAATAGAGCAAATGCAACTAGACGCAGTAATGCTTGAGACAGCATATAACAATTCCTATTTAGTGCTAACTAATCAAATAACATTTGAAGACTTGTTGACTGAAAGATTTACAAAAGGGGGCGAAGCTGTCATGGCATTTGATCCATCTGAAGGACCAATGCAAGAAGAATTAGAAAATATGATTAGTTATTATATTGAAGAGGAAGCTTATGAGAAGTGTGCTAAGCTGCAGAAACTCGTTAATAAAATATATCCACAAACTATAAATGAGTAACAATGGCAACAAAAAAGAAAAAAAGTACCGTAAATAGTTCGGGTAATTACACAAAACCGGGAATGCGTAAAAGATTATTTAACTCTATCAAAGCTGGAGGTAAAGGAGGAGCACCGGGACAATGGTCTGCTCGTAAAGCTCAGATGCTTGCTAAACGTTACAAAGCTAACGGAGGCGGATATAAATCTAAAAAGTAATGAAAGATCTAACCCTAAATATTGGTAATATAATTTGGATTATAGGTATTATATTCACAATGGGTATAGCATACAGTCAGATAGCACAGTTATCGGATGATATAGAAGTTATAGAATCTAGACTGGAAAAGAAGATAAGATTGATAAATGAGTGTGAAGATAGAATTGTAGATTTAGAAAAAGATCTTATTAGACTTGAGCAGACTCAATGTAAACATAAGAAGTAATGGCTCTACCAAATAAAAGAACTAAAAAGAAATCATCTTGCTGGACTGGATACGTAAAAAAAGGCGTGAAGAAAAAAGGAAGTAAGACCGTAAATAATTGTGTACGTAAAAAGACAAGGTAATGGCAAAAACTAAACAACAAAAAAGACTAAGTAGATGGACTAAACAAAAATGGACAACGGCTTCAGGTAAGAAGAGTTCAGAGACAGGTGAAGTATATGCACCAAAAAAAACTATTGCTAAGTTAAAAAGCACTAAAAAGGGTAAAGCAAAGCTGGCTGCAGCAAATAAAAAGAAACGTGCAGCTACAAAAAAAGGTAAACAACATGCAAGTCATGGTTTACATAAAGGAAAGAAAAGATAATGGCAACACCAAGAAAAGGAAAAGCAAAAGTTAAAGTAACTAAGTCTGGTAAGAAAGTAAGTTACGGACAAGCAGGAAAAGCTAAAGGTGGTGGACCAAGAGTAAAACCTGGTACATCAAAAGGAGATAGTTACTGTGCTAGAAGTTTAGGTATTAAAAAAAGAGTATCTAAGAAAAAAAGAAATGATCCAAATACACCAAACAATCTATCTCGTAAAAGGTGGAAATGTTCTGGTGCTAAGTCTAGAAGGTAAATGATTGAAGTCATAAAACATACATTAGGCATATGTGGAGAGCATTGGCACCCAAATATATTTACAGCAGTTGCGTCAGCACCAGTAGTTACTACTGCAGTATATTATATCAAATGCAAGTGTGGAGGTTGGTTTAGCCATAAGAAGGAATGCAAAAATAAATAGTCATGACAGAAGGAGATTTAATAGAATTAGGATTTACTAAACAAATACAGGACACATGTTGTGATCCTCAACCTTATACATTTTACAAAACAGTTGGTAATGCTTCACCATTTATTACACCAGACAGTACTACTATTGATGATGATAATTGGCCAGTAGAAAATTATGCTATAAGCTTTAAAACGTACATCAAATCGGATCTAGTTGATATGATAAACCTTATAGAAAAAAATCCGTTATTTCCACCGGAATAAAATAAAACGTCTTTAAACTTTTGAAATTTAAACTATTTGTATATATTTGTACTAATGTTTAATTTTAAAACCAAAAGAAATGTCAGACGTTAAAAAACTAAATCCAGAACTTCAGGATAAAGATCCTCAGCTAACAAAAGAAGAGTTGGCTAGCCGTAGAGAAGAAATTACAGCATTTTACAAAGACAACATTCCACATCTTACTGTTCAAGCAGAATATGAGGAGTTATTAGCTACCATTGATAAAGCTAGAGCAGAAAGACTGCAAGCTCAAATCTTTATGGCACAAGCTGCAGCCCAACAACAAGGTGCAGAAGGTCCATCAGAAGATGAGAAAGAGTTTAAAGCAGCAATGGAGAAGGCAGCAACTAATGTAGAATAACATGAGACTGCTAAAAAAAGGTGATACGGGCAATGATGTAAAAACTTTACAGCAAAAGTTAATGATCTCTCCTGATGGAGTATTTGGACCTAAAACAGAAAAGCATGTAATTAGATTTCAATTATCTCACAGTTTAGCTGCTGATGGTATTGTAGGTTCTGATACATGGGCTATTTTACTTCAAAAGGGACCACAAGTAACAGAAGATATTGATGAAGATACTGATTCATCTAAGCAATACTTTAATACTCCTTTTAATCAGATAATACATAAACATTATTTACCAGAAGGAGAATACTTAAAAGGACCTATTAAGAATGAGTATGTATTTTTACATCACACAGCAGGTAATGACAATCCTTATAGATGCATTGATCACTGGGGAAGAGATAGCAGAGGGAGAGTAGCTACTGAATTTGTATTAGGTGGAATTAACCATAGAAATGGAAATGATGATTATGACGGAGTTATGGTTCAAGCATTTCCTGAAGGATGCCAAGGATGGCACCTTGGAAGAACTGCTTCTGGTTATATGAACCGTCATTCTGTAGGATTAGAAATATGTAATATGGGTTATCTTGATAATAATAACAGAACATACGTAAAATCATTGTGTCAAAGAGAACAAGTGATAGGTTTACAAGAAGCTTTTAAAGGTAAACTATTATGGCATGCATACTCTGAGAAACAAATAAAAGAAACTGAGAAGTGGATTAAGTTTGTTGCTGAAAGAGATCAAATAGATATTAGATTAGGTTTAAAACAATATATCAAAAAGTACGGACCTTCAAAAGGTTTTGATTTTCAGGAAGATGCGTACTATGGTAAGGTAAAAGGATTACTGACTCACGGAAATGTTAGAAGTGGTAAGTCAGATATATATCCTCATCCTGACATGGTTGATATGATAATGAGTTTATAATGGCGTTAGTAAATAAAGTAGATTTGAAATTGAAAGTAAGTATTGATTCATCAATAAAGTATCAAATACTTACGTACTGTTTTTTTAATGATATAATAATATCTAATTCAGATATTAAGTTTTTATGTGAACTAGCAAAGAATAAAGGTGTAGAGCTTACTAAATTCTGTTTGGACCTAGTATCTAAAAATATATTTAAAAGCCCACAATCAGCTAGAAATGCAATAACAAAGGCTGAGAAAAAGGGATTACTCATCAAAGATGGTAATAATAAAAAAACAATTTCTTTAAATAAAGATATTAATGTTCAGTCAGAAGGTTTAGTATTACTTGATTATAAAATCTTAGGCAATGTATCCCAAGTCTCATAAAGATTTTAAAAAAGGTATTGCTGAAGAGGTAGGAGTACATGAGCAAGTTGTAGATGACTTTATTTCTTTTTATTACTCTAAGGTAAGGAAGTCATTATCAAATATATCATTCCCTAGAGTTTATGTGGAAGGATTAGGTACGTTTGAACTAAGAATAAAAAAGTTAGAAAATGCTATCCTCAAAAACAAAAGTCTGTTGGGTAACATAGCTAAAAGAACTTATAATGGATATGCAAAAAGTGAAGATGTATCTAAAAAAATAAGACAAATGGAAATAGCAATGGATCAAATACAAAAAGATATTAAAGAAAAAAAGAAGTTTAGAAATGAAAGGTAAATGGAGTAAGTATCTTGACGTATTTAAAAATGCTGATAAAATTGCAGAAGGAATTAAGAATAGCATTTTTAAAAAAGAGCATGTTGAAGCAGTAGCAACTGATAGATTTCAAATATGTGTAAAGTGTTCTTTGTTTGATGCTGGAGGAGATAAATGTATTGCACCAGGTACCCAACCGTGTTGTGGAGATTGTGGATGTAGCTTAAGCTTTAAACTAAGATCTTTATCTTCAGAATGTCCTAAAGGATATTGGGATGCATATACAACAGAAGAACAAGAAGAAATAATAACTAAACAAATAGAAGGTGAAAAATTTAATAATTAACTATGTATACAATGACCATGTTACTAATATTACTATTGGTGAAACAAATTCTTATTGGTATACAACAATAGCATAAGTATGGGACTAAAATTTATAGAAGAAGGACATGTGTATGAAAGCACAACAGAAGAAAAAATAAAATGGACTAGCGTCACTTCTTTGGTGGGTAAATTTAAACCTAAGTTTGATAGAGATGGTCAAGCAAAGAAATCATCTAAAAATAAAAGATCTAAGTGGTATGGTATGACTCCAAAAGAAATCATAGCAGCATGGGATGGTGAGACGGATAGAGCAATCAAACTAGGTAACTTTTATCATAACCAAAGAGAATCTGATATGTTAGATCTAAATACAATAGGTAGAGAAGGTGTGGAAGTTCCCATCATCAAACCTATTGTTGATAATAAAGGAATTAAAATAGCACCAGAACAGAAGGTTTCTGATGGTGTATATCCTGAACATTTAGTTTATTTAAAATCATTAGGAGTTTGTGGTCAAGCTGATTTAGTAGAAATTGTAAATGGTAAAATAAATATTACAGATTACAAGACAAATAAAGAAATAAAAGAGAAAGGATTTACAAACTGGGAGGGTATAACAAACAAAATGTTTAGACCAGTTAATCATTTAGATGATTGTAATCTTAATCATTATAACTTACAACTCAGTATTTATGCGTATATTATTAAAAAGCATAACCCTAAACTTAAAGTAGGTAAACTTATTATTCAACATGTAAAGTTTAAGAAAGTTGGAGAGGATAAAAATGGATATCCTATAAATGAGCATGTAAATGGTGAGCCTGTATTAGAAGATATAAAAATTTATGAACTTCCATATTTAAAAGATGAAGTAACATCTTTAATGATGTGGTTAAAAGATAACCAATAATGAAAGAGTATATAGCAGCAGTAGAAGTGCAATCTAGAAAATCAAAAGTACCTACAGATTTTAGATTTGAAGAAACAAAAATACGTATTGATCTTAATAAAATAGTATGGTTTAAAGAGTACTTTCACGTAGCAACAAATAAGTTTCAAGACTCACACACTGAAGTATTATTATTTGGTCAAAGTAAACCAATAATTTTAGTGATTGGTTACAACAAATTATGGGAAGATATAATTAAATCTAAAGAAGTATGATAGTAAAATTATTTGATATACAAAATAGCAAGTTAGTTGTAACAGAGCATTGTTATGCACTTCCATTTCTTAAAAATATTATGGATGAGTATCCTGATAGTTACATTAAAGTATATCAGTATATATTTTATTTGAGTTGTCCTGATCCAGATCTAAATCCATTTTTTAATTTACCTGAACATGAAAAGGAAGATATTATTATAGATGAGATTGAACTAGAAGAATCTCCAGAAGATGGTAAGATAAGGTATGCGTTAGACATGTGTAAAAAGCTATATGAAACTCCTACATACAGAGCTTACGTGGGTATTAAGGCCATGTTAGACAGACTTGCACGTTATATGGAGGTTACCCCTATAGAACATGGTAGAGACGGTAATATGAACTCTATGATTAATGCAGCAGCTAAATTTGAGAATATAAGACAATCATATAAAGGAGCATATACTGATATGAAACAAGAACAGGAAAGTTCAGTAAGAGGGGGTGCGGGCCTTGCTTATGATCAACTCTAAAAAAGAAACCCAATACATTTTTTGTTATTGGGATGAACCAATTAATAATCAAATAAAAATCAAAGATGAAAAAACAAGTAGTAATTCCAGTAGGCAAAAGGTTACTGATAAAAAGAAAAGCGGCAGTAACAAAGACAGCATCAGGTCTAATAATACCTGAGATAGCACAAAAGAAAGAGTTTAAAGGAACTGTTGTTGGTGTAGGTGCTGATGTTGCAGAAATTAAAATAGGTGATGAGGTACAATATGCTGATCATGCTATGCCTACTCCAATGGAACATGATGGACAAGAGCATTTATTATTGCAATCTGGTGATGTGTTTGCAATTATAAGATATGAGTAGAACTATACCTACATATGATTCAGGCAATTGGTCTGTAACAGAGTTTGAGAATGATTCTGATTTTCAGGAATACATATACTCTTTATTCAAGGAGCCGGGTGAATATGAATTTGATGAAACAAGTTATATATTCAATGAAGAAGCTAAAAGATTTAATAAAGAAGGTTTATATTGTAGTTCTCCTTTCAGATCAAAAGACTTCATGTCTTATTGGGATGATCAGAAGAACAAATGTAGGGAAGGTGTAATTTACAAGAATAAAGATAAGACTTGGTATTTAACTAGGGATTATTATATGTGGTTAAATTTTCTACCAATATTTGATAAAGAAGAAAAAAAATATGGTTTTGCTAAAGTTAGAGATGCACAATATCATATGGCTTTGTATGAACTATTAGCAGAGCTAAACAATCAACATTCAGCAATATTAAAAAAACGTCAGATTGCTTCTTCTTATTTCCATATGGGTAAGATAATTAATACGTACTGGTTTGAAGAAGGTAGTACGTGCAAAATTGGAGCATCATTAAAAGATTATATTAATGATAAAGGTTCCTGGAAATTTCTAGAAGAATACAAAACCTTCTTAAACGAACATACAGCTTGGTATAGACCTAGTAATCCTGAGAAAGTATTATTATGGCAACAGCAGATAGAAGTTAAGGTAGGAAACAGAAAAACTTCACGTGGTTTAAAATCTAAAATACAAGGTGCATCATTTGAGAAAAATGCAACAACTGGTGTAGGTGGACCATGTTCATATTTCTTTCATGAAGAGGCAGGTATAGCACCAAAGATGATGCAAACTTATGAGTACCTGCGCCCTGCAATGTCTTCAGGTATGGTTACTACAGGAATGTTTATTGCAGCAGGGTCAGTTGGTGATTTGGAACAATGTAATCCCTTAAAGGATATGATACTTAATCCAAATGCTAATGATATATATGCTGTAGAGACTAACCTTATGGATGCAGAAGGCACAATAGGGATGGCTGGTTTATTTATACCAGAACAATGGTCTATGCCTCCATACATTGATGCTTATGGAAACTCAGAAATAGAGGAAGCAATTATAGCTATAGACAATGAAAGAGCAAGATGGAAGTCTGAATTAGGACCTGAACAGTTTCAATTAAGAATATCTCAGAAACCAAAAAATATAGCTGAAGCTTTTGCATATAGAAAAGCATCAGTTTTTCCACAAGGTATATTGTCAAAACAATTAAAAAAGATTGAAGAAAAAGAATATTCCTATGAACTATTAGATCTTGAAAAAGAACAAGATGGTATTGTAGCAAAACGTACAACTAAATTACCTATATCTGAGTTTCCAGTTAAGAAAAAACAAACAGATAAAACTGGATCTATAGTTGTGTGGGAAAGACCTGCTAAGAAAAAACCAGACTTTGGAGCATATTATGCTTCTATTGATCCAGTGTCAGAAGGTAAAACAACAACTTCTGATTCTTTATGTAGTATATATGTTTACAAAAATGCTACTGAAGTTACTAGAACAACTGTTTCTGGAGACATAGAACAGTTTATAGAAAAAGATAAAATTGTAGCAGCATGGTGTGGAAGATTTGATGATATAAATAAAACACATCAAAGGCTAGAATTAATAATAGAATGGTATAATGCATGGACTATTGTTGAGAATAATATATCATTGTTTATTCAACATATGATTGCTAGAAAAAAACAAAGATACCTTGTACCTAAACAACAAATACTTTTCTTAAAAGATCTTGGTTCTAATAGAACAGTTTATCAAGAGTATGGATGGAAGAATACAGGTACTTTATTTAAAAGTCATTTGATATCATATGCAATTGAATTTATAAGAGAGGTTATAGATGAGGAATTAGATGATGATGGTGGTGTAATGAATCAAACATTAGGTATAGAAAGAATACCAGATCCTATGCTAATTAAAGAAATGTCTGCATATTACCCTGGACTTAACGTGGATAGATTAGTTACGTTTGGTGCACTTATTGCTTTTGCCAAAATACAACAATCAAATAGAGGTTATACTAAAAGACGTGAATCAGAAGGAGAATCTTTGGTAAATTCAGAAAAAATAAGTAAATTAAAGTATACCAGTGCGTTTAAAAATATAGGCCGTAGAAGATCTGGCTTAGGTGGTAATAGAAGACGCTCAGGTTTTAAGAATATTAAATAGAATCTAGATGAGAGTATTAAATGCAATGCAACTTAAGAACGGTGCTAAGGCAGAAAGTGGACCAACATTTTCTAGTTTAACGCAACCTACACAGTTTTTAACATATAAAAAGAAAACTGATGATTGGGCCGCATGGAATCTAGATTGGCTTGAATTGCAGGGTATAGAATTTTTACGTATCAATTCTAGACGCTTACTTAAAAACTATAAGCTTGCTAAAGGTATTATTGATAAAACAGATTATATTGTAGAGCCAGATAATGACTATAAAGATATGATGGATGTTTTAACTGCTGAGAATGAGTCAGCATTGGAATTAAAATTTTATCCAATTGTACCCAATGTAATAAACGTTCTTACAGGTGAGTTTGCTAAAAGATATTCTAAAGTACAATTTAGAGCTGTTGATGATACATCTTATAATGAAATGCTTGAGCAAAAAAGAGTTCAAATTGAAGAAACACTACTTGCTGAAGCAGAGACTAATTTAGTTTTAAAGATGGTAGAAATGGGTATGGACCCAAGTTCTAAAGAAGCACAGCAACAACTTAATCCTGAAACATTAAAAACTTTACCAGAAATAGAAGACTTTTTTAGTAAGTCATATAGAAGTATGGTTGAAGAATGGGCATCACATCAATTAAATGTAGATGAGGAGAGATTTAAAATGCAGGAGTTAGAAGAAAGAGGCTTTAGAGATATGCTAATTTCTGACAGAGAGTTTTGGCATTTCCGTATGTTAGAGGATGATTATGATGTTGAGCTATGGAATCCTGTATTAACATTTTATCAAAAATCACCTGATCAAAGATATATATCAGATTCAAATTATGTAGGTAAAATAGATTTGATGACTGTATCTGATGTTGTTGATAAGTATGGATACTTAATGGATGAAAGACAATTAAAGTCTTTACAAAAGATTTATCCTGCAAGATCAGCACAATATCAGGTTAATGGATATCAAAATGATGGATCATATTATGATGCTACAAGATCTCATGAGTGGAATACTCAAATGCCCGGTCTAGCATACAGACAATACACTAGTAATTATTGGAATGACCCAGCAACCGGTGGGGATATTATAAGTGAAATACTAGATCAGAGTGAAGACATGACTCCATTAGATGAAGGAAATTTAATGAGAGTATCAACTATCTATTGGAAGACTCAAAGAAGAATAGGTCATTTAACTAAAATAGAATTAGATGGTTCTGTTACACAAGAGATAATAGATGAGACATTTAGGATAACTGAGAAAGCTGTATATGATACATCAATATTCAAAAACAAATCTAAAGAGAATCTTTTACAAGGTGAGCATATAGAATGGATATGGATTAATGAAGTATGGGGTGGTATTAAGATAGGTCCAAATTTACCAGCAATGTGGAGATCAACAATGGGTGATAATATAAACCCTATTTATGTTGGTATTAATAGAACTAAACCTGGAAGAATACCTTTCCAATTTAAAGGTAATAACACACTATATGGTTGCAAACTTCCTGTAGAAGGAAGAGTTTTTTCAGACAGAAATACAAAGTCTACTTCTTTGGTAGATTTAATGAAAGCGTATCAAGTTGGATATAATATGGTTAATAACCAAATTGCTGACATTCTAATAGATGAATTAGGAACAGTAATAATGTTTGATCAGAATGCTTTACCACGTCACTCTATGGGTGAAGACTGGGGCAAGAACAATTATGCAAAAGCATACGTAGCAATGAAAGATTTTCAAATGCTACCTCTTGATACATCTATTACTAATACTGAGAATGCAACTAACTTTAATCACTATCAAACTCTAAACATGGAGCAGACTAGTAGATTAATGTCTAGAATTCAACTTGCAAATTATTTTAAACAACAATGTTTTGATGCAATAGGTATTAACCCACAGCGTCTAGGAGGTGCTGTATCAGCACAAACAGCAACAGGTGTAGTTCAGGCTATGCAACAATCATATGCACAAACAGAAATGTACTTTGTACAACACTCAGATCAGTTGATGCCAAGAGTACATCAAATGAGAACTGACTTAGCTCAGTATTATCAAAGCACAAATCCTAGCGTAAGATTAAGTTATATTTCATCAGAAGCAGAGAAAGTTAACTTTTCAATAAATGGAACTGACTTATTGCTAAGAGACTTTAATATTTTTGCTACAACTAAAACAAATCATAGAGCTATCTTGGAAAGTCTTAAACAGATGGCACTACAAAATAATACTACAGGTGCAAGCATTTATGAATTAGGTAATATTGTTAAAGCTGACTCAATAGCTGAAGTAACAGATATCTTAAAAGATTCACAAGAGCGTGTTGAAAAACAAAGAATGCAAGAAATGCAACAACAGCAACAAATGCAACAGCAACAAATCCAAGCTAAACAACAAGAAGATCAAATGAAACTTCAAGTTGAAATGGAAGAAAATGATAAAGACAGAAAGAATGATGTTTTATTAGCAGAAATAAGATCTGCAGGTTATGGGTCAATGGTTGATATAAATGAAAATAAACAATCTGATTATCAAGATGCTATGAAAGATATCAGAGAATCACAGAAGTATCAAGATCAAATGAATCTTAAGCGTGAAGAAAATGTTGCTAAATCAGGAATGGAAAAAAATAGATTGCAAGTTGAAAGAGAAAAAATTGCTGCCCAAAAAAGTATAGCACAGACTAAACTTGATATAGCTAAAGAGAATAAAAACAAATATGATGTGCCTTCAGCTAAAGAAAAGAAAGATAAAAAATAAGTGTTAGCTATATACTGCAAAAAACTTTTTAAATTTTCAAATATTATAAGTTTATTATAAAAGTTTATTCTTATATTATATATGTATAGAAAGTTTAATATTAAAACCAACAAATATTATGAGTACTGAAACAACAACAGAAAGTAAAACTGTGAATAGTAAAGTAGAGCAAGTAGACATAAACTTAGATGAAATTTTTGCAGCAGCCCCAGGTGCAGCAGAAGTAACTTTACCTGAAGAGAAACCTGCAAAAAGCATTTTTTCAAGAGGTGAAAAAGCTGATATGTCATTTGCTGATCCGGATGTAACAGACACGGATGACTTAAACGTTAAAGTAGAAGAAAAAGCAGAAGTAGAAGATATTACTGCTGATGAAGGAGGAGAAAATAAAGCTACTGATGATGTTAAGGAAGAAGTAAACATTGATGAGGTTATTGATTCAATAGATGAGATGACTGAAGAAGATGAAAAGAAAGAAACTAGAGGTAGAAAAAAGATCTCAGGAATAACGGATGTATTTTCAAAACTTATTAAAGATGATAAGATAGTTCCTTTTGATGATGATAAAGAATTAGAAGATTATACTGCAAAAGACTGGGAAGAGTTAATTCAAGCAAACCTTGAAGAAAAGGCTAATCAAGTTAGGAGAGAAACTCCAAAACAATTTTTTGATAGTCTACCACAAGAATTACAAATAGCAGCACGCTATGTAGCAGATGGTGGTCAAGATATGAAAGGTTTATTTGCAACCTTAGCTAGTGTTGAAGAAAACAGACAGCTAAGTACTAAAAGTGAAAAAGACCAAGAAAGAATTATTACTGAGTATTTATCTGCAACAGGGTATGGTAACTCAGAAGAGATTGCTGAAGAAATTGAAATCTGGAAAGATTTAGGTAAGCTTGAATCACAAGCTAATAAGTTTAAGCCTAAGTTAGATAAGATGCAAGAAAAAATTGTAGCAAGAAAACTTCAAGAACAACAGTTAAAGAAGAAGCAACAAGAGCAAGCATCTCAACAATACATGAAAAATGTATATGAAACATTAAAATCAGGTAGCATAGGAGAAATTAAACTTGATAAGAAAACACAAGCCATGATATATAATGGTTTAGTACAACCTTCTTATCCTTCTGTTAGTGGTAAGAATACTAACTTACTTGGACATTTATTAGAAAAATATCAATTTGTTGAGCCAAACTATGGTTTAATATCTGAGGCATTATGGTTATTGCAAGATCCAGATGGATACAAAGCAAAGATCATGGATAAAGGTGCACAGAAAACTATAGAAAAAACGGTAAGAAAACTTAAGACTGAACAATCTAATGCTGGTGGATCTACATCTTTAGGAGTTAAAGATAAAGAACCAACCACTCAAAGAACAGCTAAGAGAAAAATACCAAGAGCTAACAACATATTTAAACGAATTTAATTAAGTAAATTAAATATAAACAATAATTATTAATCAAAAACAATCAAAATTATGGCAACTCCAGTTTTAAATAATGGGATTTTCCTACGTGATACAAGCTATAAAGCTAGTTCTCATGTTGATTCTTATCACCTTACCCAAATGCTTGGATCTTCTGAGCCTATGGATATGGGACCAATTGATTTATGGGCTATGACCCAAAAGGTAGAAATGCCTTTATATCAAATGGCTTCTTTTGGTGGAAAGAATACAATATTAGTAGACAACGCTAGAGGTGAGTACAAGTGGCAAACTCCTATTGCACAAGATCTACCTTACGTAGTAGCAGACATTGAACCAGCTAATGATAGCAAAGGTATTGATGGAACTCTATTTAAGATTAAGATCAACAAAAGAACATTTGGACATGGTGACATTATTACTTATGATAAGTATAATGGACTTGAACTTTACATCACAGCTGATGATATTATCCCAGCAGGTGACGGTTTTGTTTACACTGTTCAATTAGTTAACAACAACAACGCAGCAATCTTAGATAACAAGTATCTTGCAAAAGGGACTAAGTTCTTTAGAAAAGGTTCTGCAAGAGGTGAGTATGGAGAAAGATTCTCTGATATTGAAACAGGTTCTGGTTTCCGTGAATTCTACAACTTTGTAGGAGGAGCTGAAGCACACGTACACTATTCAGTATCTTCAAGAGCAGACTTAATGATCAAAGGCGGATTAAACGCTGATGGTACAGTACCTGTAACTGAAATTTGGAGAAACTTTAATACTGACCCTAACAATCCATCTGTACCTAGTATTGAAGGATTAGTAGCTAATATGGGTAAAGCTGGTGCTAGAGAAGCATTTGAAAATGGAAGTTTGACAAGAACATTCATTACAAATATGGAAGCAGCACACTTATCTAAAATTGCTACAGATATTGAGACTTACCTTATGTGGGGTAAAGGTGGTAGAATTAAGCAAGATGGACCAGATGATATTAGATTATCTGTAGGTTTATGGTCACAGTTAGATAACTCTTTCAAAAGAGTATACAACAAGTCATCATTTACTCTTGATATGTTTAAGTCTGAGCTTTACAACTTCTACCAAGGTAAAGTTGAATTTAAAGGGCCAGACCCACAAAGATCACTTGTTGTACAAACAGGTATTGGTGGTATGCAATTAATCAACAAAGCAATTGCTGATGAAGTGTATGGTTCTGGTTTAGTTCAAAATGCATCTGATATAGGAGCCGTTAAAGGTTCTGGTATGGATTTAGATTATGGTTTTGCTTACACAAGCTTTACTATTCCATTCTTAGCTAACGTTAAGTTTGTATTGAATCCAGCATTTGATAACTTAAATACTAATGACATTGAGAATCCATTAATTGACGGAAGACCTCTAAGTTCATATAGCTTTATTATCTTTGATGTTACTGATGAAGGAAATGACAACATTCACTTGTTGAAACTTTCTTGGGATAATCAACTTAAGTGGTTCTACCAAAATGGTACTATGGACTACATGGGAAGAACTCAAGGGTTTGCATCTTCTGGTAACTTTAATGGATATAGAGTTTACATGACTCAGACCATGCCAGCAATATGGGTTAAAGATCCAACCAAAGTTCTTAAAATTGTAATGAGAAACCCTGTAACAGGAGGATCATTCTAAGAACAATAATTAAAGGGGAGGGGCTAATACCTCCTCCCTTTTTATTTTTAACCTTTAAATATAATAATAATGGGAGCACCAAAACAAATAACTAAGTTGAAGCAACAATTTGAAAGCCCAGCTTATGACGGTGTATCAAGAGCAGAAACAGGAAATGCTAGATTACTACATGTAAATGAAGTAATTAGTTGGGTACGTGATGTAGCCAGTTCTGATTCATACGCTGATGAAGCGGCAGCAATAGCAGCCGGTTTAAAGAAAGGTGATATATATCATACAGAAGGAGCTTTAAAAATTGTTATAGGCTAAAAGTCAAAAAACTTTAGCAAGGGTAAAACCTTGCTTTAGAAATTAGTAATAATAAATGTACATAAATATGTACTTTTGACTGTGAGTAATAATTATTAATTAAAACCAAAAACAAAGATGAGTGATTACACTATTGTAGAAAAGTATCAACAGAAGAAAAATCAAACTGTTGCTGTACGTCCATTTTTTAATCCTAATAGAGAAAACATGGGATTAGAAAAGTATGGTCTGTCATTGCATGATGGAGTATACCATGAAGAGTCTTTAGCATGTTTAGAAATGAACGGTGTTAAAAGATATGTAACAGGATTAAATGAATTTGCACCTGAAGTAAAAAAGCTAGCACCAAAAGAAAAGAAAGCTAAGATTAAAGAAATTAGATCAGTAGTTGCTGAATTAGAAGCATCTCTTGCTGCTAATGTAGTTGATCCAGAAGATAAAGACTTTTGGAATAAATTAACTATTATGAGTCCTAATAATGCTAAGTTCTGGGACAAGATTAGTATGAGATGTGGTAATGAACCAGTATTTTTAGATCCAGAAATGGACCCTTATGATAGAATTAAACTTCATGCAATTAAGGCGGGAGGGTTTTCTATTGTTGCTAAATCTTTAAAAGATGCTAAGGCTAGCCCTAAAGGAGTTAAGTTTTATTTAGATACTTTAGAAGAATCATTAACTACAAGAACTGAATTAACAAAAGTTAGAAATAAAGCATTAGTAGAATTACAAACAATGTTTGATAGTAATCCAACAAAGTTGATGTATGTTTCTAAAATATGTGATGTGAATAGTGTACAGTATGTTAAATCAACACCTAATGATATACTATATGAGAACATGGATGATTACGTTCAAGGGCATGGTAGTGAATCAAATAAGAAAAGAGCAGCTCAGAACTTCCTAGATGTTGCAACATTATCAATGGAAGAAATAAAACTAAGAGCTCTTGTTAAAGATGCATTGTTTTATAGATTTTTAGCTACAAAAGCAGGTGGATGGATTGAGCCTTTAGATAGTGGAGTAAGACTAGGTAAATCACCAGCAGAGTGTTTAACATTCTTAATGGATCCTAAAAATGAAGAAACATTATTATCTTTAATGCAAAAAGTTGAACCATACTGGAATTCATAAAAAATAAAAAATGGAAAACAATACTCTACTTGTAAAACTAAAACAGCGTCTAAACAAATTAGATAGCCAAGACTTTGACAATGTTGAATGTTGGCAATTTGTTGAAGCTTTTAATAAAGCTCAAGTTGAATGGTGTAGAAGAAACTTACATGGAGGTAATATGTATAAAGAAGGGGATGAATTATCTAAAAGAAGAATAGATGATTTACAACCACTTCTTATTGAATTATCTTTAACGGGTAATGATTTTCCAGATTATTTTGAAACAGACAACTTTCCTGTAAATCAATATATGGAATTTAAGAGGGTAACAACACAAGCCAAAGATGATTGTTGTACACCTAGGTCTATGACAGTATATTTAGCTGAAGAAGCAAATGTACCACTCATTATGAGAGACCCTCTTAAAAACCCTGATTTTGAATGGGGAGAGACATTCTGCACAATGATTAATAATACAATAAGGATATACAAAAGAAATTTTGATATTGTAAATCCTGTTCTTACTTATTATAGACAACCAACTATTATGCAAATAGAAGGATGTGTAAATCCATATAGTGGACAAGTAAGTCCTGTAAATGTTGAGTGTGAATTTAAAGATGATTTAGTAGAAGTAATCCTTGATGATACAGCTGCTTTAATTGCAGGTGATATTGAAAATATGTATCAGCAGCAAAGAGGAATGCAATCTGCAGAAAGAAATAATTAATTTATGTTTTTAGTTTAAAAAAGCGTATATTATTATAGTAACAAGAAAGTTACGGACAGAGTAAACTGTAAAAATCTTTTTTTATAACCAGTGAGGGTAATGGTCCTCACACAATTTTATTTATTATGGCATATTTTAATAATGCGTTTCAAAAAACGTTTGTAGCATCATCAGTTGATATGGCTGGTAGTTCTGCAACAAGTGTACTTACCGCAGGTGAGTTAGCTCTAGTTGATGGCAAAGATTGGAAGTCACTAAGTATTACAAATCAAGCAACTCCTGCAGCAGGAGATTTAGCTTATGTAGTACAAGGTTCTTTCTATACTAAAGATTCAATTGGAAATAACCCTGGTCATGGTGGTTACAAAGAATCAGTAAAATCAAAAGGAATTAATCCTAGATATATTACTAGATTATGGTCAGCAGCATGTTTAACTGCATCACAAGCAACAGCTAGTTTATCTTTAGCATCTGATTGTGCACCATGTGGTAAAACACAATTTATGAGAATTGATGTAAAGGGTTCACCTGCATTAAGATTCTTAAATCACAATGCTTATGCAATTGGAGATTCAGCAAATATTTGCTGCGTTGAAGGACAAGAGTATATTGATCCAGTTTTAGTAGCTGCAACAATGGCTCAAATGGTATTAGCAGATCCATTAATCAAGCCTTTTGTAGCTGAGAAAAGTGGTGGTGGTGTAGATGTAACTGTTACAGAAGCAGGAGTAGCTACAACAACTACATTTACTATAGCAGAAGCATTAGACGGAACATATGTTCCATCAACTGATCCAACTGGTGTTAAAGCAGTATCTGTAAAAGTTAATTTTGTAGGAGCTTATGTTGACACAGTATTTGGAAATTGTTCTTTTGACACAAGAGATCACTTTAATGCTGAGCCAGTAGAAGTTCTTGTTTCTTTACTTGATGAAACTGGAAACCCATGTAATGATTGTGGAGTTGCTACAGCAACACCAGGTTCTATGCAACAAACACAAGGTGAAGAAGTAATTAGAGAATTAATTTTATCTGAAAGATACCGTCAATCTCCTTATAACCAAGGAAATGCTGACAGTGCTAGAATCAGAGAAATTGAAATGTCTGATGAAATCTTAGCTGCTGTTGATAGATCTTCAACATACAAAGCATATTACATTCAGCATTCTGTACCAAGATTCAATAATCCTACTGGAGTATTTGATAATGATCAGTATATTTACAAAGTATATGTAAAATGTAGTGATACAGAAGCACAAACTCAAATGGTTGCATTTATGGAATTATTGCAAGATTGGGCGGCTGATAATGGTAACAATTTAGCATTTGACCAAAATGACTACTAATTAGTAAATAGTTAGTTTGTTAATTAATAAGGGTGGGAGAGAAATCTCCTGCCCTTTTTATTTTATATTGTCTAGATTTTTTTGTATATTATTTATATAGTATTTATAAATAAAACAAAAATGGCAAACAGACATATTTTAAGCCTTGAAATACCAACAGTATCTAATTGTAATTTGTTATGTATAAAAGATACAAGTCAGTATTCTGAGAACCTTGCGGTTGAATGTGAGGAGTTGCTTATTACTTTGCCAGGTTACTCTGTGCCTGTACTTATAAAAGTAGATAAAGATTTTGACATGTGTTTAACTGCATGTACACTTGCTTTACAATCAGAGAATTGTGGTACAGAACAACAAAATATTCCTGACGGTATATACATTATCAGATACAGTGTATCACCAAATTCAAAGGTGTATGTTGAATATAATCATTTGAGAGTAACAAAATTATTATCTCAGTATTATGAAGTATTATGTGATTTAGATGTACATCCTTGTCAACCTGATTCTGATAAAGCTGAATTACTTTCTGAAATGAGTTATATAAGAACAATGATAGATGCTGCAGTTTCAAATGTAGAATACTGTCAATCACCTGCACAAGGGATGCAGATATATAATTATGCAAAGCAAAGATTAAATAAAATTACATGCCCTAATGGGAATTGTGGTTCAAAATAATATAACATAAACCAATTAGTTATGAGTAACTGTAATGTATGTGGAAGAAGATTTACTTGTGGATGTCAAAAGGCATATGATGAAAATGGTGCAGCAGTATGCAAGTCATGTAAGCCTGTTAAACAATCATCAACAAATACATTAAGTAGACAACTTGCACAACAAAAAATTATGGATTTGAAATCTAAATAATGAGTACTACAAGAGAAATAACAAATGCAAATCAGGTAACCAATGTTGCCTTAATGAAAGAAATTAAGATTGAGCAAAATTTTGCTAATCAAGCTTATGCTAATTTCAAGTCAGTTAAGTTTGGTATTGAAGCATGCTGCTATACAGATTTTGTAAGTGCAACATTAAAAAAAGATATATGTGATTGGCAAAACTCTGTAAGCAATAAGCTTGTAGTAGCAACAGAAACACCAGGTGTATTTGTAGAGCCATTAGCAAAAGTAAATCTTAAAGCTAGTGTAAGTTGTCCAGAAACACCTACAGGTGTTTGCACAATATTAGATTTAGAAGAAATAATAGAGGATAAAGGAACATATACACAATGCTTTGAAAGTGCATCTAGTATATGGACTGTAACACATAATTTAGGAAGTTTTCCATCAGTTACAGTTGTTGATAGTGCAAATACAGTAGTAGTAGGTAACGTGGATTATATAAGTTCACAACAATTAAGAATAACATTTGCAGCTTCCTTTTCAGGATGCGTCTTTTTAAATTAAATAAATAAAATAAATAACAAATAAATAAAACAAAATGGCAGTACAATTTTTAACGGGACTTAATGTCCAAGGAAATTTAAATCTGAATGATAATCAAATACAAAATGTGATCATTCAGCCTCTTGGCGCAGACCCGTCAGGAATTGCAGGTAAAATCTATTATAACTCTGGTACAAATAAACTAAAATTATATGATGGTTCTGCTTGGGTAGATATAACAACAGGTGCAGATGGTAACACAACCTATGACTTAACAGCAACAGGATCTGGTAACGGAACAGCAACATTAAATTTAGTTGCTTCAAATCCAGCTAGTACTGATGCAATAGTATATACAGGTACAGGAACAACTACAGTAACACGTGCTGGTTCTACATTTACTATTAATTCAGCTGATCAATATGTTGGTACAGTTACAGATGTAAATGAAGGTAAAGGAATTAGTGTTACAGGTACGTCAACTGTAACACCAACTGTAAATATTGATTATGAGGGTGTAGATAATGCAATCTTAACAGCTGGTTCTTTAACTATTAAATCAGAAGATTATCTATGGTTCTCAGCTGTAGATGATAATAATATCTACAAGACCACTCTTGATAAGATGCCAGGTTTTGGTAAAGATGGTACAGTTACTTCTGTAGGATCTGGAGCAGGTTTAACAGGTGGTGCAATTACTGCAGCAGGAACACTAGCAGTAGATTATGCAGGAATAGACAACGTTGTATTAGCAGCCACTGATGGAACACTTGTTACTTTACTTGCGGATGATAAAGTTTTATTTTCTGATGATACAGATAGCAATGCTAAATTTGCAAACTTATCTCAAGTAGCAAAATATATTAATGCAGGTGCAGGTTCTGTAACTTCTGTTGATGTTAGTGGTGGAACTACTGGTTTAACAACAAGTGGTGGTCCAATTACATCTACTGGAACAATTACTCTAGCTGGTACATTAAACGAAGTAAATGGAGGTACAGGATTAGCATCATATACCAAAGGAGATATATTATTTGCAGACGGTGCAAATTCATTAGCTGCATTAGCAATTGGTGGAAGCGGGCAAAGACTTGCTGTTTCCTCATTAGGTGTAGTAGAGTGGGTTAATGATTCTGGTTCAGGTGTAACAAGTATTGAAATAACTGAAACAGGTAATGCATTAACAATTACAGGTGGACCAATTACTACTTCAGGTACAATTAACATTGCTGGAGCAGGTTCATCAAGTCAAGTAGTACTTGGTGATTTAACTTTAGGTACTTATACAACTGGTACAGTAACAAGTGTTGCTACAGGAGCAGGTCTTAAAGGTGGAACAATTACAGCTACAGGTACAGTTGAAGTTGATTATGGTACAAGCGGTCTTATAGAAGATGCTCCATTAATGACACAAGACCCAAAGTCTGATGACTTAATATTAATACAAGATGTAGCAAGTGGTACAGGTGTAACAGCTAAACAACCGTTTGGTAAGGTTACATTATCTGTATTTAAAGAACCTTCTGCTAATTTAAGTTTTGGAAACTTCAAACTTACATCTCTAGCAAATGGTACAGGATCAAAAGATGCAGTTAACTTAGGACAAGTACAAGCACTTGTAGCCGGAGTTGGTGTATTCCAAGGTGGATATGATGCATCAGCAAACTCACCAGCAATAGCAGGAGCAAGTAACATTGCACTAACAACCGGGGATTTCTTTGTTGTTACTAAAGATGGTACTATAACATTTAATGGAAGTACGGTAGCCGTAGAGGTTGGTGATACAATTTATGCTAATCAAACAATTGCAGCAAGTTCTAATCCTCCAGCTTCAGATTATGCTATAGTAATACAAGATCAAAACATTGCAGGAGTAGGTGCTACAGATGGAGCAACTGAAAAAGGTGTGGCTGGATTTAGTAGTGCAACTTTTGCTGGTACAGCAACTGGATTCATTACTGTTAAAGCAGGTGGAATTAGTGATGCACAACTAGCAAGCACATTTAACAAAGAGATTGGTACTAGTACAGATCTTGATACAGCTGATGTAGACGTTGTAGATCAGATTAATGTTACTGATGGTGTTATTACATCAATGAGTAAAAGAACATTACCTAATGCTGCAACAGGATCAGTTGGTGTAACAGAGATTGCAACACAAGCTGAAGTTGATGCGGGAACAGATACATTTAGATATGTAACTCCAGCAACATTAGCAAGTGCTCAATCTAAAAGATCATACACAGGTACTTATCCAGCAGCTACTGCAAACACTTTTAGTATTGCTACTGGTGTTCATAAATTAGCTAATGGACCTTGGATTATTCAAACTTATAATTCTAAAGGAGTTCAAGTATTTATGGATGTGCTTGCGGATCAATCTACAGGAACTGTAACATTTACTACAACTGCTAATATGGGTGCAAATGACATTACAGTAGTAATGCAACTTGTAGGATAATAAAGAGTAGAATTTAAAGGGGGAGCATTTAAATCTAGAATTTAGTGTTTCCCCTTTTTTTTAAAATATGTATATTGCAAACAAAGAATAAAATGTCATGGCTATAAGTTTTTTATCTTCAATAGAAATAAACGGATCATGTACTGTCACTAGCATAGGAAATGATAACAGTACATATACTGGTATATTAGTATGGGATGGTTCAGGATTGAAGTACAGAACTAAAGCTCAGCTTTTATCAGATATTGGTGCAGGTTCAGGAACAGGTACTGTGACTTCAGTTACTGTTACAGGTTCTAATGGTTTATCTGGTACAGGTACAATAACATCAAGTGGTACAATAACCTTATCAAATAGTGATAGAGGTTCAGCTCAAAACATATTTAAAAATATTGCAGCAGCTGGTCAATCTAACATTGTTGCAGATAATAATAATGATACACTTACATTTAAAGCAGGTAAAAATATTACAATAACGACTGATGCAATCACAGATACTATTGAGATTATATCTAAAGATACAACAACAAACTATTATTTAAGTTCTGCATCTTTTGATAAAGCTAATGGTGTATTAACACTTAATAGATCTGGACTTACTGCAGTAACAGTTGATCTTGATGGAAGATATGTTACAAGCTCAGGTGTTACTTCTATAGCTACTTCAAATGGTATTACAGGAGGTACAATAACCTCAACAGGTACAATTGAAGTAGATAGTACAGTAGTAAGAACTTCAGGTGCACAATCCATTGGTGATGTAAAAACATTTACAAGTAGAGCTGATTTTTCCAATGGAGATGGATTAAGAACTAATCAAGTAAGAACTTATGGTGGTCAACAACTTGTACTTAATGCAGGTGAGTCATCATCTTATGCTACAGGACAGACAAATGAGTTAGTTTATTTAAATGCTGAGTCAGGAATACAGATGAACTCTTCTCCTGACAATTGGAGTAGTGGATGGGCAGGTAGAAAAACAACAACAATAAATGATTCAAGTGGTAATTCTACTTTTGCTAATGATATAACAGTTTCTGGTGGTGATATTACCCTTGGGGGAACTGGTAGAATACAAGGGGTAGATACAGTTTCATCTGGTACAGATGCAACAAATAAAACATATGTAGATAATGCTATAAGTAATCATAGACCTCCAGCACCAGGTGCTCCTAGTAATGTATCAGCTTCAGTAGTTGGTCAAACAATAGAAGTTGTATTTGGTAAATCATCATCAACAAGTAATATAGATTACTATCAAGTTTGGTCATCAGATGATGGTGCAGACTTTGGTATTATAGGTCAAGTACCACCAGATGATTTTTCTGGCACAATGACTATTGTAGATACTACATTTAGTACTAGTGGTACAATGTCATATAGAATATATGCCGTTAAAGAAGGTGTATATTCAAGTCCTTCATTAGTAAGTCAAGCTTATACAGCAGGTGCATTATCTGTTATTAATATGTCAGTAATAGAATTACCTTCTGCATATTATGTTCAATATGATTTGCCTTTGTCAAGATTTATAGACCACATAGAAATATATATGGATTCAGCAACAACTCAAGGTGCATTATCAAGATCTAATGCGTCATTGGTTTATAGTGGAATGAATTCATCTTATATGCATAGTGTAGGAACAAGTAGGAATTTTCACCAGTTTTGGGTAGAAGTAATAACAACATAAGATGTCAGAAAGAGGAACTGAAATAACAGATGACAGACAATATTGGTTAGATTGTCTAGCTGAATTTGAAGAAGCATTGGCTGAAGAGTTAAACATGGTAAATATAGCTCCAGCAGGTTCTAATGATAGTATGATTAAAATGTTACAATTTGAAATACAAGAATGTTTAAAGCAACTAACGTAAGTAAAAGTGATATAAAATCCATTGTAGGATGTGCCTCTAATAATTATAGTGGGCAAGTAGCTATTGTACCTGTAACTAAAAGAGGTATGAGTAATGTTACTGTGTCTTCTGGTAGTGGTGAATATGATGGTGGTGACAGACTTATTGGTTATACAACTGCTTTTGAAATAGATGGTGACTTACTTTTTACAGTTGGTTGGGGTGATGGCTTTGCTGTACGTAGACTAAATGATGATGGTACTATGACAAGGTTATTTT
>Ga0102886_1000240_pt1 | contig 23924 bp, 17 predicted proteins | sample Colrivmet1550A02_FD_84499 | JGI IMG/M metagenome (GOLD analysis project Ga0102886, IMG submission 84499) | Estuarine microbial communities from the Columbia River estuary - metaG 1550A-02 | ecosystem: Environmental > Aquatic > Marine > Intertidal zone > Estuary | place: USA: Columbia River... | reverse complement strand
TCCTACAAACTCTAAAAACACCTTTTTATGCAACTCTAAATCCATTTTTGGAGACAGTGACACTCGCACAATATAATCTTTGTCACCCTCCTTGGTAGTGCCTTGTGTAGACGTTGCAGGAATGGTCCAATAACACCCTTGTAACTGACCATAGCTCACACAAAACTTGCTTTCGTTGGGAATTTTAGCGATCATTAAATTAATTAATTTTAGGTTTAAGGCTCTTTTATAAGTCTCTCTTTCTAGGTCTGTAGCACCTTTGGTAGGCAGGTCTAATGAGAACACAGAAGGCGTAAAGCCTTGTGCTGCCAATGCTTCTGACACAAAATTGAGTTTAGCAGTTGGTAAAGTTTCCTTTATGAAGTTGACAAACTCTCGGGTATTTCCATAAGCCTCTTGTATGCGTTGATTCATGGAGGGCAATTGGGAGGCCAATATTTCGTATTGATGCGCTGTTGCCTCATTGTCGCAAAGCAAGAGATGGCGTTCTATGTTACCCATCAAGGCTTCGGATTTTTTATTGCCAACAACGTAACCCGCCGTACATTTTCCACCACTCGGAAATTTGGAGCCACTCGCATAGGACAGGGTTCGAACGGAGGAAAGTAAATTGTTTTTATCTAAAAACAGGACATTTGGACAAAAGGTTTGGTCCAAAATAAAGACAGGGTCTATTGCTATTTCACCTGTTTTGGTCTTACGGACAGCACTTAGTACGTTTTTTAATTGGACAAGATCGGGAACTTCCACTCTGGGATTAGTAGGAATTTCTGCAATGATGTAAGGGATGGCATCTTCGTTAGCAATTTGATCTAAAATCGTATCCATACTTTGCACCATATCGTTGTCGCCATCTACGGGCAAATCCACCACTTCCACATTATTAATACAGGCTGCCACACGTCGTGCTTGGTCATTAGTGCCGCCATAACAGTTGGGGGGCACAATAAATTTGATGTCTTTTTTAGGGTAATTTTCTTGAGCATCGTGAATCAACCCCATCATTATCGCATATTGAATCGAAAGTCCACTAGAACCGACGAGAGACTTTGTATGGCTGTGAGTAATGGCTGAAATGGAATTTAAAACCTGCGTTTTATTGGCTTCTAAAGTAGTTTGTGCTGTTTGTGAAGATGTGTTTGTTAAAACCGATAAAGCTTTCAAGCAATTGACGGGGGTCATGGCAATGGTTTCTCTTCTTCGCACGTGTTGAATATCGGAGATATACCCTTTATTTTGGTATCCATTTACGAGCAATACACTTCCAAGCGCTGCATTGGTTTGGATGTAAAAATCGATGTTTGACGATTGCTCAACCGTCCAAAGTTCTTTTTGTTGTGAGATATAAATAGTGCTACCGTCAAATTTGGGAATGGCCGCAATATTTTCAACCTGTTTTAATTCAAAGTGATAGCCATAAACTTGCTTTAAGGTTTCAGCATCAAAAGCATCTGGTAACGCTCCTGTATAAACAATTTGTGTGTTTTTACTGTTTAATAAATTGGTTCTTAAAATGGCCAAAACAGGAACGGTCTCTGAAGAAAAACTGACGGTGTTTTCTGGGTTGAGTTGGTTCAGATTGGCCAAGGTCCATTCTAGTACACAGGACAAAGGATGCCCCAAACGAATGTAGTCGTAAGCGGTGGGCAAAGTACGGAGTGCCGAAGCGTCCGAATTATGCGTTTCAAATAGAGTTTCAAACTGTTCTAAAAATTGAGTTTTAGCAGCTTTTTCATCATAAATATCTAGCCGGTGAGTAGTCAAATTTAACCAGTCTGTTGGGAGGTTTTTTAAAACTTCTTTTATATATGTTAGTATTTTATTTCCTTCCATAATTTTTACCTTCAAATAGGATAGCAAGATACATCAATCCAATTTATTTTTGAAAGGGTTGTCATAGGATTTATGGTCTTACCCTAAAATTTTTATGCTAAATAATAATTGAATTTTTTTTCTAAAAAAGAAAAGTCTAAAACAAAATAATAAATAAACAGACCCTACTCTAAAATTTCGTAATCTATATTTAATTTTCGTAAAGATCTTAAAGCAGAGGCAGTGTTTTTGTCATCCACTTCAATATCTACAGCATCTCCTTCTAAGAGAATTTCTGTAAGTTCATTTGCCAAGGAACCACCAATATTAGAAGAAATTTCTGCCATACATTTGGCTATGGCTCTTCGGTCAGGTCTTTGAGCATCGCAAGACAGTAAATTTAATTTCATGTGTATATTTATTATTTTTAAAAGGTCACATGCTGTTGGCTATTAGTCATTTTCTTGTAGAATATGATTTTCTGCATGCTCGGTTCATGGATTTTAATTCATTAATAAATATAATAAAAAAAAGCCAATGGTATTAAATCACTTTTAATAAAACTAATCTTTAAGTACTGCTCTAGAAATTACCATTTTTTGAATTTCGGAAGTGCCTTCATAGATTTGAGTGATCTTGGCATCGCGCATCAAACGTTCTACGTGGTAGTCTTTTACAAATCCATTTCCGCCGTGAATCTGAACGGCCTCCACCGTGTGTTCCATCGCGACCTTAGATGCAAAAAGTTTTGCCATTGCACTAGAGGTATCGTATGACACTCCTTGGTCTTTTTCCCATGCTGCTTTCATTACCAAATGACGAGCTGCTTCAATGTCTGTCGCCATATCTGCCAACTTAAAAGCAATGGCTTGGTGGTTGCAAATTTCGGTTCCAAAGGCTTTGCGTTGCTTGGAGTACGCCAACGCCAATTCATAAGCGCCAGAAGCAATTCCTAAAGCTTGAGAAGCAATTCCTATACGTCCACCAGACAATGTTTTCATCGCAAACTTAAACCCAAATCCATCTTCACCAATCCGGTTTTCTTTAGGTACTTTTACATCGTTAAATTGCAACGTATGTGTGTCGCTTCCTCTAATTCCGAGTTTATCTTCTTTAGGGCCAATTTCAAAACCAGCCATCCCTTTCTCGATAATAAAGGCATTAATTCCTTTAGAACCTTTGCTGCGATCCGTTTGTGCAATCACAATATATACATCAGATCGTCCGCCATTTGTAATCCAATTTTTGGTTCCATTAATTAGATAATGATTGCCCTTGTCAATAGCTGTAGTTTGCTGAGAAGTGGCATCACTGCCAGCTTCGGGCTCACTCAAACAAAAGGCACCCACATGTTCGCCAGTTGCCAATTTTGGAAGGTATTTTTCTTTCTGAGCTTCCGAGCCATAAGACTCAATTCCGTAGCATACCAATGAATTATTGACGGATACAATCACGGATGCCGATGCATCTACTTTTGAAAGTTCTTCCATAATCAACGCATACGAAATGGTATCCATTCCACTGCCTCCATATTTAGGATCTACCATAATACCCATAAATCCTAATGCTCCCATTTTTTTTACTAAATTGTCGGGAAATTCTTGGAGTTCATCACGTTTGATGACGCCAGGACGTAATTCTGTCTGTGCAAAATCACGAGCAGCATTGCGAACCATAAGATGTTCTTCAGATAAGGAGAAATTCATAATTTTCATATTTGTTTTCCAAATATATAAAAATTTACTATGCACGCATAGTAAATAAGCTTAAATAATAGCTATGATCAATTCAAATTTAAAAAAACAAACACATTACAATGTCATAGGAGTGATGTCGGGAACCTCGCTTGATGGAGTCGATTTATGTCTTTCAAGTTTTCAATACGAAACCTCTTGGAAGTTTCAAATCAGCGCTGCTCAAACAGTGAAATATTCGGAACAATGGAAATCACGTCTAAGAACCGCCATCGATTTAAATTCAAAAGAATTAAAGGAATTAAATGAAGATTATACCCGACTTTTAGCTGACTTGATTCAACCTTTTATGGAGGTACATAGCCATACAACCATAGATGCTATTTGCAGTCATGGGCACACGATAATTCATCAACCCGACCAAGCTAAAACCTTTCAAATAGGAAATTTACCCGCCTTATCAACTTATTTGAAGCAAACAATTGTATGTGATTTCCGAACCCAAGATGTGGCTTTTGGTGGACAAGGCGCCCCTTTGGTGCCTATCGGGGATGCACTCTTATTTTCTGACTATGATTATTGTCTGAATTTAGGAGGTTTTGCTAATGTTTCTTTTGATCAAAATAATAAACGCATAGCTTTCGATATTTGCCCCGTCAATATTGTTTTAAACCACTATGTGTCATCCATGGGAATGGCGTATGATTCAGAAGGTCAGATAGCGGCCAAAGGAACGGTTTGTATACCCTTATTAAAAGAGTTGAACGCGTTGAAATTCTACACTTTGGAGCCGCCAAAATCTTTGGGATTAGAGTGGGTACAAAGCGAAATTTTACCACTCATAGAAACCTATCAATTAGAAGTGCCAACGGTCTTAAGAACAATGATTGAACACTGTGCATTACAGCTTTCTAAAGTGTTGAAAAAAAACCATTTGATTAAAGGCTTGATAACAGGTGGCGGCGTATTTAATACGTTTCTTATGCAGCGTGTATCAGCCTTATATGGATGTGACTTACCAATGGCCGACCCCCTAATAATCGAGTTTAAAGAAGCTTTAATATTTGGGTTTTTAGGTGTCCTAAAATTACGAAATGAACCGAATTGTCTTCAGTCTGTAACAGGAGCTACCCACAACCACAGTAGCGGCTGTATTTATTCACCAGAAAAAAAACAATAATTTTATAGAAAGCGTGTATAGTTTTTTATATTTGTTATGCAGTCAAAACGAAACAAGTCTGTGCCTAAAACTAGAACCACATAATTTATGGAAGCAGTCATTATTATTGTATTTGTGTTTGGATACTTAGCCATTACACTCGAACACAGTTTAAAAATTGACAAATTAATTCCCGCCTTGGTCATGATGGCCTTTAGTTGGGCTCTCATTTCATTTGGGATTGACGATTTTACAACCTGGTTTGATTCGGGTAAACATGCTCTTCTTAGCAACTTTGAAGCATTTGGTCATGCCGAAAAGATGCACATACTTGAAGAAACACTATTACACCACTTAGGAAAAACAGCAGAAATTCTTGTATTTTTAATTGGTGCAATGACCATCGTTGAAATCATTGCTTACTTCAATGGGTTTTCGACTATAAAAAACTTTATAAAAACTAAGAAGAAAACAAAACTACTCTGGATATTTGCCGTTTTAGCATTTGTTTTATCCGCTATTATTGATAATTTAACGGCAACCATTGTCTTAATTTCATTGCTTCAAAAAATCATTAACGATCGAAAAATGCGCCTTTGGTTTGCAGGTCTTATTGTGGTTGCTGCCAATGCAGGTGGTGCTTTTTCACCAATTGGAGATGTGACAACTACCATGTTATGGATTGCTAACAAAGTCACCACAGGACATTTATTTGGATACTTACTATTGCCTTCCATCGTGTGTATGATAGTTCCAACTTTCATCGCCTCTCGATTGCCTGTTTTTAAAGGTTCTTTAGAACTAGATACTAGCAATTCAGAATCTACAGGGCGTTTTAGTAGTACCATGCTTTATTTAGGATTAGCCGCCATCGTTTTTGTGCCTATTTTTAAAATGGCAACCCATTTACCCCCCTATGTAGGGATGATGCTTTCGTTAGGAATCGTTGCTATATTTGCAGAAATATACAGTTCTTCAAAATTCAGTATGACTGAGCTAGACAAAGAAGGGTTAGAAAGTCATGTGCACGTGAGCCCCATACATCAGTCCTTGTCAAAAATAGAATTGCCAAGTATCTTATTTTTCTTAGGAATTTTAATGGCGGTGGCAGCACTAGAATCTTTAGGGGTTTTATTTGGTTTTGCAGATTGGCTCAAAGAGTCAACACCTACTTTAGGAACCGAAATTGATGTGGCTGGAATTTCTGATTTAGTAGTACTACTACTAGGAGTTGGCTCTGCAGTCATTGACAACGTTCCGTTAGTAGCAGCTTCTCTAGGAATGTTCTCTGAACCACAAGATCACCAGCTTTGGCATTTTATTGCGTATTCAGCAGGAACAGGAGGCAGTATGCTTATTATTGGATCTGCCGCTGGAGTGGTTGCAATGGGTATGGAGAAAATTAATTTTTTCTGGTACTTAAAAAAAATCTCTTGGTTGGCCCTAGTAGGGTTTTTAGCAGGAGCACTTACATTTTTCTTTACAAGAACATTCTTCTAAAGACACTTTATTTCAGATTTTTACGTTTTATAATTCAAAAGAAATACCTAAACATATATGATCACTACCAGTATTCAAGATCAGATGGCCATTCAACTGGATGCAGAATCTGTTGAAAAGACATTATCTATAGTCGAATTAATCAAAAGTGGAGGTTTAGCTGGACAACTTATTATCACAATTTTAACAGTGCTTTTGGTTGTCGCTTTATATATTTATTTTGAACGCTTATTCACCATAAAAGCGGCTTCTAAAGTAGATCCGAATTTTATGAGTCAAATAAAAGACCATGTAGTTAACGGGAAAATCGAAGCAGCCAAAGCAGTATGTGCGCAAGTTGATTCGCCCGTATCTCGATTGATTGACAAAGGAATTTCTCGAATTGGACGTCCACTCGCCGATATCAATTCGGCCATCGAAAATGCAGGAAAACTAGAAGTTTATAGCTTAGAAAAAAACGTCAGTATCCTCGCTACTATTTCTGGAGCAGCCCCCATGATTGGGTTTTTAGGAACCGTTATTGGAATGATTTTATCCATCTTTGAAATTGCCAATTCAGGCGGTCAAATCGATATTAAATTATTAGCTGATGGGTTGTATACAGCGATGACTACCACTGTAGCCGGATTAGTGGTTGGGATTGTGGCCTATATTGCTTTTAATCATTTGGTCGGACGTACCAACAAAGTCGTTTACCAAATGGAAGCCAACTCAGTAGAGTTTTTGGACCTACTCAACGAACCTATTTAATATGAATATTAGAGGTCGAAATAAAATATCTCCAGAGTTTAACATGTCGTCCATGACGGATATTGTATTTCTGTTATTGATTTTTTTCATGATTGCTTCCACATTGGTCACCACCAACGCGATCGACATTTTACTGCCAAAAGCCAGTGGAAAAACAGAAAATAAAAAATCCGTTTCAGTCAGTATAAAAAAAGATTTATCGTTCTACATTGATCAAAGCAAAGTTGAGATTCAAAACTTAGAAACAGAATTACTGCAATTACTTCAAAAAGAAGCCGCACCTACCCTAGTGCTACGCGCTGAGAAATCCGTTCCTGTAGACTATATTGTCAAAGTGATGGACATTGCCAATCGAAATAAATTTAAAATCATATTAGCCGTAAATCCGAATTAAGATGGGTTACTTTGAAACCAAACATCAAAAACATTCTGCACGATTGACTACCGTCATTATGCTGTTATTGCTTTTATTGTTGTTTGTGGTAGGGCCTGGTTATATGGACCCCCCTTTAGAGTATGGCGTTGCCGTTAATTTTGGAACCACCAATACTGGCAGTGGAGCTTTGCAACCCAAAAAACCACTTGCTTCTAAATCTACTCCGGTTTCCGAACCTATATTGGAACCCGTAAAAGCGGCACCTGCTGTGCAGTCCACAAAACTTGCTGCATCAGAAGAGGTTTTGACTGCGGAAGATTTAGAAACCATTGCCATCAAAAAAGCAGAAGCTAAAGCCGCCAAGCGTCAAGCGGATGCAGACACAAAAAAGAAGGCAGAGGACGAGATTGCAGCCAAAGTATTGGCGGAAGCAAAAGCAAAAGCTGATGCTGAAGCTAAAGCCAAGGCCGAACGTCTCAAAAAAGAAGCCGACTTAAAAGCTAAAAAGAAACAACAATTAGATGCCTTGATGGGTGGAATTGGCACTGATGATGGTACTGATACAGGTTCTGAAGGCGATGATGATACTCCAGGAGATAAAGGTCAGCTGAATGGCGATCCCTATGCACCAAGTTATTTTGGATCTTCAGGAAGTGGAAATGGTGGGATTGGCTATGGGCTGAACGGTCGTGGTCGTCCATCCAAATCTAAAGTTATTCCCGACTGTGACGAAGAAGGTAAAGTCGTCGTCGAAATTCATGTGAATCAAAACGGGAATGTAGTCAAAGCCATCCCCGGGAAACGAGGTACTACAGGCGATATCTGCTTGTATAGTGCTGCCAAAAAAACAGCCCTCACCCATAAATGGCCTGCAGATTCCAAAGCACCTGCCAAACAAATTGGTTTTGTGATTGTTGATTTTAGTGTCCGTCAGTAAATGAATTATTTAGAAACAACCCAATGGCTTTTTTCTCAATTACCTCTCTATCAGAATGTGGGGAAATCAGCTTATAAAGCTGATTTAAGTCAAACTCTTAAACTTGCCAAACAGCTCAATCATCCAGAGCATCAATTCAAATCCATTCATGTTGGAGGTACCAACGGAAAAGGCTCTACGGCGCATATGTTGGCGTCTGTGTTGCAAGAAGCAGGCTATAAAGTAGGCTTATATACGTCTCCCCATCTAAAAGATTACCGCGAACGCATTCGGATAAATGGAGAAATGATTAGCGAGGATTTTGTGGTGGATTTTGTGGGGACTCATAAAACGTTTTTTGAAGTCAATTCCTTGTCATTTTTTGAAATGTCGGTGGGTATGGCATTTGCCTATTTTGCACAAGAACAGGTTGATATTGCAGTTGTTGAGGTCGGTCTTGGCGGCCGCTTAGATTCTACTAACATCCTAAACCCTGAAGTATCGGTAATTACCAACATTGGTTTGGACCATACCCAATTTCTAGGCACGACTCTAGAAGCCATTGCATTGGAGAAGGCAGGGATTATAAAACCGAAAACCCCTGTAGTAATTGGTGAAACACAGCTAGAAACAGATACTATTTTTAGAACCAAAGCCACCAAAGAACAAGCACCAATTTATTTTGCCGATCAACGTATAGAGACGATCCCTCCCACAAGTTTAAAAGGTGACTATCAAGTTCATAATGTGCAGACGGTACTTCAAACCATTACAGTCTTAAATTCTGGTCCGTTTAGAATCCCTACAGAAGTAGTGCAACAAGGACTTTTAAAAGTAACCGAAAATACGGGACTTCGTGGTCGCTGGGAAGTTTTGGGCAGTTCGCCAAAAATTATTTGCGATACGGCACACAATAGGGAAGGGCTACGTTTGGTGTTTAAACAACTACAATCCGAGAAATTTCAACGCTTGCATCTGGTGTTGGGCATGGTGAATGATAAAGATGTTCTTTCGCTTTTAAAGCTATTTCCAAAGCAGGCGCAGTATTACTTTTGCAAACCGAATGTTCCTAGAGGGCTAGAGGCGTCTCAACTCGCGCAGATTTTCAATGAATATGGTTTTGAAGGAAGTGTTCATTCTTCTGTAAATGAAGCTTTAAATGCCGCAAAACAAAGTGCTTCCCAAGATGATTTGATCTATATTGGAGGCAGCACTTTTGTGGTGGCGGAAATAATTTAACTTTTTATAAAAAATCTTTTGTGAATTGAAAAACTAGACTATATTTGCAGTCCTAGAAATAGGGCGCGTAGCTCAGTTGGTTCAGAGCACCTGGTTTACACCCAGGGGGTCAGGGGTTCGAATCCCTTCGCGCCCACAGAAACAAAAAATCCACCCATTTGAGTGGATTTTTTTTGTGTTTAAAATGGCGTTGATTCTATTGTTTACAAATACTATTAGGACGGTTTTTAAGTAAATAAAGCTGTTATTCTGAATTTATTTCAGAACCTCTATGAACTAAAACTCAATTTAGTTTCGAAGTAGAAATACGATTACCTTTACAAAAAAAAAGACTGCCTTTTCGAGCAATCTTTTTCAATATAGTATTTTTAAAACTCCTTTATACCAACATCGTTACAGGATTCTCCACGTAGCCTTTTAAGGTTTGTAAGAACTGTGCACCCGTTGCGCCATCTACCGTACGATGATCGCAAGCAAGGGTTAGTTTGATGGTATTTCCAACAACAACCTGTCCGTTTTTAACAACGGGTTTTTGAACAATCGCTCCCACCGATAAAATCGCTGAGTTGGGTTGGTTGATAATGGATGTAAAACTTTCTATTCCAAACATTCCTAAGTTTGACACCGTAAATGTGCTGCCATCCATCTCTTGAGGAGTTAGTTTTTTATTTCGTGCACGACCTGCAAAATCTCTAACCGCCGCGCCAATTTGCGGCAAGCTTTGCTCATTGGCAAAACGCACCACAGGAACGACCAAACCATCTTCAACAGCCACCGCTACACCAACATGAACATGGTTGTTCAGTTTCATGCGGTCTGCAAACCATTGAGAATTTACTTGTGGGTGCTGACGTAAGGCTAGCGCACAGGCTTTAACAATGATGTCGTTAAATGATATTTTAGTATCTGGAACCGTATTGTATTGCGCTCTAAAAGCCATAGCATTATCCATGTCAAACTCTACATTCAAATAGTAATGAGGTGCTGTGAATTTAGATTCGCCCAATCGTTTCGCAATGGTTTTACGCATTTGCGAGTTTTTAATTTCTTCAAAATCTTCTTGACCTGTAGGTATAAACTTAGCTGTACTAGCAGAACTTACTGCTGCAGGGGTGTAGTTTTCGACATCGCGTTTGATGATGCGTCCGTTTTCGCCACTTCCCACCAATTGGTTCAAAGCAATCCCTTTATGATCGGCCATTTTTCGTGCTAATGGCGAAATATGTAAGCGTCCTGTTGTATTAGATACTGGCGCTACAGCGACCGGTGTCGCTACAGGGGCAGCGTCTGCTTTTGGTGTTTCTTTGACTACTGGAGTGGCAGGTTTTGTTGCTTCTTGTGGTACTTTTACAGCAGCGGTTGTTGCACCGGTAGAAAAGTTTGCAGCGACCGCTGAAACATCCGTTCCCGTAGGGCCAATAATCGCTAAAAGATCATCCACATTTGCCGATTCACCTTCTTTTAAGCCAATGTATAATAAGGTACCTTCATTGAAGGATTCAAATTCCATGGTTGCTTTATCCGTTTCGATTTCGGCTAAAATATCGCCTTCTTCGACAGAGTCACCAACATTTTTCAACCAGCTTGCGACAGTTCCTTCTTCCATGGTGTCGCTTAAACGTGGCATGGTTACGACTATTACGCCTTCTGGAATATCTACTGAACTTGTTTCTGCTGCAGCTACCACTTCCACAACGTCTTCAGTTGTTTCTTCGGATGTAGTCAGTTCTACGGATGCAGATGGATTTGCTAATAGTGCTGAAATATCTTCGCCTTCATCTCCAATAATGGCAAGAAGTTCATCAACCATAGTTGTTTCACCTTCTTGAACACCAATATGAAGTAAAGTTCCCTCATTAAAAGATTCAAATTCCATAGTTGCTTTATCGGTTTCGATTTCCGCAAGAATGTCACCTTCTTCAACTTTATCTCCTACTTTTTTCAACCAGCTCGCCACAGTTCCTTCTTCCATGGTATCGCTTAGTCGAGGCATATTAACTATGATTGCCATATCTTATAATTTATGTTGTAAAAATGGATAATCTTCTTGTTCGTATACGACGTCGTACATAACACTTTTTTCTGGATATGGAGATTCGTCAGCGAATTTCTCACATTCAGCTACTAAGTCTTTCACACGTTTATCGATCACTTTAATGTCGTCTTCTGTTGCATATTCTTCTCGAAGAATAACATCTAAAACTTGTGTGATTGGATCAATTTTCTTGTATTCTTTAACTTCGTCTTTGGTTCTGTAGTGCTGTGCATCACTCATAGAATGTCCTCTGTAGCGGTAGGTTTTCATTTCTAAGAATGTTGGGCCATCACCTCTTCGTGCACGTTGAATGGCCTCGTCAAATGCTTCAGCTACTTTGATAGGATTCATTCCGTCTACGGTGCCACAAGGCATTTCATACCCTAAACCTAATTTCCAAATATCAGAATGGTTAGCAGTTCTGTCCACAGAAGTTCCCATAGCATATCCGTTGTTTTCACAAACAAAAACCACTGGAAGTTTCCAGTTCATAGCCATGTTAAAGGTTTCGTGTAAGGATCCTTGACGGGCAGCACCATCACCAAAATAACAAAGCGTTACGGCACCAGTTTCATTGTATTTATCTCCAAACGCCATTCCAGCTCCTAAAGGAATTTGTCCTCCAACGATTCCATGACCTCCATAAAATCCTTTTTCTTTTGAGAAAATATGCATAGAGCCTCCCAATCCTTGGGATGTTCCTGTTGCTTTCCCAAAAAGTTCCGCCATGACTCTACGTGGATCAACACCCATCCCTATGGGTTGAACGTGATTTCGATAGGCTGTTATCATTTTGTCTTTGGATAAATCCATCGCATGTAAAGCGCCTGCAAGTACGGCTTCTTGACCGTTGTACAAGTGGAGAAACCCTCTTACTTTTTGTTGGATGTACACAGCTGCAAGTTTGTCTTCAAACTTTCGCCAGAGCATCATATTTTCATACCAATCAAGGTAGACTTCTTTAGTTATCTTCTGCATGCGTTTACAGTAATTGTTTTTAATGTAAACACAAAAGTAATACTTTGATTGATAACCTAAAAAGAGTAGGAGTTAATTTTTTAAAAAAACGTTATAGTACAGTTTTGTCAAAAACCCAAGGAAGGGTGTTTTCTACTGATTTTGAGACTGCTATTTGCCCAGAAGTCCCCATAAAATAAAGTTCCATTGGAGTGTTTTGTTTTACTTCATATTCTGACAATGCTTGTCTGCACGCCCCACAAGGCGGGATGGGCTTTGTGGTTGGATTGATGGTTGATCCAGCGACAATTGCCATGCGAAGTATTTTTTGATTTGGAAATTCAGCTCCTGCGTAATACACAGCGGTGCGTTCGGCACACAATCCAGAGGGATACGAAGCATTTTCTTGGTTGTTTCCAGAAATAATTTCTCCATTTTCCAACTCTAAGGCTGCACCTACTAAAAATTCTGAGTAAGGGGCATAGGCTTTTTTACGGGCTTCAGATGCTTTTTGTATTAGGGTTTGAATAGGAACTGCTAATTCTTCAACTGCATCATAGACTTCAAAAGTGGACTCAATTTTTACTTTTTTCATAGTTGTTTTAGACAAAAAAACTATTGCATTGCACAATAGTTTTTATTAATATTTTATTTGAGTGATCGCTTAATATTCGCTGTATTCTTCGTCACCAAAATTAAAGGATAAAGAAAAACGCAAGGTGTTTTCTAAAGGGCTTTGTACTTTGGAAGCTGAGAATAAATATGATAAATCGATATCAATCGTGCTGTATTTGAAACCTGCCCCCATGGCGAAAAACTTACGGGCGCCTTTGAGTTCATTTTCATTAAAATACCCAAGTCTTAAAGCAAACGAATCTTGGTATAAATATTCTGCTCCTATCGCCCAAGTGAACTCATCTAGTTCTTCACTGAACCCTCCAGGTGCATCATTAAACGACTGAAACACACCCGACATAAATCCGACATCTGGGTCTTGACCTTCGATAATGACATTGCTGTTTTCTATTGCCCCTAAAGTGTCTGTGTCGGCATCGTAAACACCATTACCATTGGTGTCAGTATAGTTGAATTCGGTTCCATAAACAGGTGGTGTTGGCACCAATAGTTTAGTGACTTCAGCGGTCACATTAACTCTGTTGTATTGGTCAAAAATAAAATCAAATCCACCACCCAATCTTAAATTGGTTGGCAAGAAGTTTTCTGTTCCACCTTCATCATATTTAATTTTTGGCCCTAAATTTTGAATTGCAAATCCACCTCTCCAACGGCCATTAAAGTCGTTGTAAGCTTCTTCTTCACTCTGGTAATATCCAGCGATGTCCACCCCAAACGAGCTTGCAGCTTTGGCGTTTACATCAATTGCTTGAATTTTTAAATCTGAACGGAGGTAACGCAAGGCAACCGCCATGGAAAACTGATCCGAAAGTCGTAAGGAATATGAAGCATCAAAGGTTAACTCGTTTGGTTTTTCGATTAATGGATCCATAAACTCGTCTTCACGGAGTTCAATTTCTCCAAGAGAAAAATACTTTAGGCTTACTGCAAACGCGCTTCGTTCATTAATTCTGTTGAAATAGGTGATGTTCCCTAAGAAGATGTCATTTACTAATTTGCTTAGATAAGGGGTGTAGCTAATTCCAATCCCAGATTTTGCCTCTGAGAATGCATATTTAGAAGGGTTCCATTGTTGAGAATAGGTATCCACAGAGGTTGCAACTCCCATATCTCCCATCCCTGCGGCGCGCGCATCGGATGCAATAAGAATAAATGGGACTCCTGTGGTAATGACTCGTGAATCTTGATTAGGAATGATGGTGGTAGTTTGAGCTGCTGTATCAGTTGAAAATAGGGTCACTAAAAACAGAATGCAAACGGTTGTTAATTTTTGTTTTTTTTTGATTGAAATCATTTTTAATTTTGATGTTATGAATTAACAAATATAATGTATTATTAAAGGATTACAAGTTTTTCAATTTTTTCTGATTGCATTCCAGTATTAGTTGAACGTACTTTTAATTTATAGACATAAACCCCTTTTCCAATTTTACTGCCAAAATCGTCGGTGCCATCCCAAGTTAAATCTCGAGATACAGAACTTACTGTTTTAGAGCCCAGATTAGTTTGCCCATTAATGGTTTTTATCAATTTTCCCGAAATGGTAAATATCTGAATAGAAACGTCCAATACATCTGAACTATTGTGGTTAAACCAAAATTCTGTGTAATTTACAAACGGATTGGGATAATTCAAAACGTTGGTAAGCTCCAAGCTGACATCTTTATCATAGACCACAAATTGAATATCCTGAGTAGAAGCATTGTTATACACATCCCATGCTTTGAGAGTCAGGGTGTGTAAGCCAGGGCTTAAATCTTTCAAAGGATAACTTAAAGATCCTCTTTGATAATCATCGATGGCCGCAATATAGTAGTCGTTTAGCTTGTAAACATTGGTTTCATCACCATCTAAAATGGCGGTAATATCATGTCCAATCCCACTAGCGGTATTGATGCCGTTTTCGTCATATAAATTCGCCAAAAGAGTTGGTTCTTCATTGGTGATGCCTCCAGAAACAAAATTTTCATCATTCATGTATAGATTGATATTTGGTCCTATGTTGTCTTCAGTAGCATTGAGGTTAACGCCGCCAATTTTGATGTCATAATTATATCCTCTGTTGTCTGATAAAGGTGCTTCGGATTTAGAATAGAGACTTATTTTTCCATTCCCTTCTGTGACTGTAATGTCTCTTGGGACAATAAATTCAAAGGAGAATTGTCCATTGGTCACACTAGCTTGTCCTCTAAAGATCACTTCTCCCAAGGCATCAAATTCTAATAGGATTAGATTGCCCGCTGAATCTCTTGTGGCATCGTTTCCAAGCGTTGAACGTTGAAGGTCTTTGTCATAAATAGTCGCAGTTAAAATCCCGTTGTAGTTGTTCAAAATAGTTCCTTGCGCATCTGTTACATTACCTTCAATTTTGGCATTACCTAAAGCTTTTAGAACTTGTGTTGTGGTGTTCACATCTTCGTCATTTATTTTAGTGACTCTTATGTCTGGGTTTGCGATGGGGAGTTTAATGGCTGGGTCTCCAATGTTAAAAACCAAGCGACGTTGCGATTGACTAGAAATTGCAGGATCATTTTTAGTGCGTCTTAGTGCTTCACCTATGCTTATGTTTTGGTCACTTCCGAATGAAAATAAATATTGACTCAAAGTTTTATTAAAGCTTGTTCCAACATTTACGTAAATTTTTCGTGTGGTAGTGATTAAGCTGATCGCCCCTCCTTTTTTATTCCAAAACAAATACTCACCTGCCGTTTCTCTCAATGGATTGTCAAATTTAGTGTATTCACAAGTGACAGTTACAAAACAGTTAAGTTTACAAGGGTTGTTAAGCTCTTGCGCATTTATTTTATCAAAAATGCGTTCTACGGCTAAGCCATCCTCTCCGCCATGACCAAAGTAATTAACTACAATTGCGCCAACTTCTAGTGCATCAAAAATAGCTTTGTTTACTAGACTGTAACGTGCGCCTCCAGATGAGGTTTCCTGAACGTAGGAGTCAGCATGAATTTTTTGAACATTTAAAAAAGGTTTTTCTGCTTTTACATCTTCCGCAATAATTTCAGTTGTGGACTGAATTATGCGGTCTGATTCCTTATCAACATCATCCGAGATGAGAAGGAAGTTATTGCGCCAACTTCCATAGGTTTCGGGATTATAGTAAGATTCTACTTTATCCACCATTTCTTTGGCTCGTTGATTATTTTCTGCCAAAATACGTCCCACTGCAATGTCCAGTTTGTCATTATTAGACATGGCCCCTTCATTGGAGTCCATCATGCCAAAATAATCGTCAGATATAAATGACGTTATCAAGCTAAAACTTTCTGTAGAATACCAAGAGGGAGCAATGTTGGTGTTGTTTGAAGTTCGGTCTTTGTAATCAAATGAGGCGTCTCCAAATAAACATAAGTATTTTAGTTTTTTTGAAGGTGTGCTGGCATTGTCGTACACATATTTTACAAAGTTTCGAATCCCTCCAATGTCTTGCATTCCAGAACTAAACTCTTGATAAATGGATTCTAAAGTATATACTTTAACATTCAAATTGTTTTGAGTCCGATTAATTTGTGCTAGTCGCTCTGCTTGTGCTTGTAAATAATTAGGGGTAATTATTAAATAGTCAACATCTTTAAATTCGCCTTGTGCATCCAAAAATACAGTCCCTTTGATATCTTGATTTGGTACATTGGTGTTATTGGTTTTGCGAGGGACATAAAAGTCTGGTCCTACTGCTTGATAGGTTTTTAGGGTTCCTAGACTAGTTTTGAAGCTAAATTCTGATGCGGCGTCCGTATTGTTGTAAAATTGAATTTGATAAGGGTTGGTGATGTCCCAAACTTGAGATATTGAAGCGGCATTTGAAATTTCAAACTGACCAATACCAAATTGGGTTGAGGTGTTATTGTGTTTAAATTCAAATTGAGTTCCGAGGCTCGTCAAAGCGCACTCGGCTTCTACAGAAATGTAATCTAAATAAGCCCTTGCGGACGGATTTCCATTGTTGTTATAGGTCAATTCAATATCGATTGTTTCGGAGCTGTTTTCAACAGCTCCACTAAAAAAATTTGACCTCGCTAAAATATTATTGTCAATTGCTGAAAATGTCAAATTATTTACTGTAGATCCATTGACATTGAGTTGCATTGATGAATCTGATTCAGATACTGCAGCGGCATAAACTTTCAAGGCCAATGGGCTGCTTGTGATTAAATTTGGAAAGTCAAAACTAAACGCTCTCACATTTTCTAGATAAAAACGATGACCAAACCAACGCCTTCCCATTTTGGCAATATTATAAGTGTCTGATTCTACAAATTTATAGTTATGAAAGGAGTTATATATGATATCGGCATTGCCTGTAGGTTCTATTGCTGTGGACATTCTGGCGCCATTTCCAAGACTGATATTTACATAATAATAACTTTTATCACTATAAGGGTTGATGTGTGAATTATTATCGAGATTATATTTTTTTGGACCAATGGCATAAAATAAAATATAGTCATTGTCATTAAAAACACCATCTTCTTCGCCAATTATTTGGATGGTATTTTCTATTAAATCATTAGAAACAGTATCAGAGTTTAATAAAGGAAGTGATTTTCCACCATGCCCATAAATTTTAATATTTTTAGGGTTTAGGCCACTAGTATTAATCCCCAAGCTGTTTAAAAAATTTCTATTTAATTTGTGAACGCCTGTAGTATCGACCGCAAATCGGTACCAGTCACCTGATTTTAAATTAGAGCTGCTAAGGGTTGTTGCGTTGTAGACGCTTCTGTTTTGTGCGTTCATTCGATATGAAACTGAAAACCGAATAATTTTTTTAAGAATACCATTTTCATAAAAAATAGGAGAAATTTCAACATGCCCTTTAGAGTGATCCCTGTAATTAGCATTTATAACCTTCAATGAAGGGATGTTTGGAATGGTTGATAACGGTAGTTGTTTTAAATCTTTTTTGGAAATCTCAATACTTTCAATAGATTTTAGTTCTGCCGAACGTTCATCTATGCGTCCATTTATATTCCATTGGGCAGAGAAAGTAATGCCATTTTTATGAGAAAAATTATAATTTTTTGAGTCAAAAGAAGGAAGCTCAATGGAGCTGTTATTTGTGCTTAAAATGGTTGATTCATCCCAAGTAATGTCAAAAATTTGAGTTTGAGCGGATCCAAAACAAAAACAAAATAAGGCTATAAAGGTTGACAGTCTTTTCATAGTATTGAAACGCAATGTTTTTGTCATTAGTATCGATAAATAAAGCTAATTTCAAAATTACAATAATAAATTATAAAATTTAGCGTTTTTAGTCAAAGTAATCCAAATAAATAAATCAAAAAATAGAATAAATCCCTTCAGTTTTTTATTGCATAATAATCTATAATTACTATATTGCGGGACTTAATTCAATTGTGTTTTACCAATTATAAGTTGAATATGAAAAACAACATAACAGTACGATTATTAATTTTAGTAGTGTTGTCCACATCCTTAGTAGGGTGTAGCAAATCATCAAAATCTGGAAACTCATCAAGAGCAACAGGTTGGCAAATTAACGCCAAAGAAGGTGGTTTCCAATACAATACAAATTTCAAAGAACAAGAGACAGCTCCAGGCTTAGTGTTTGTTGAAGGTGGAACCTTTACCATGGGGAAAGTGCAAGATGATGTCATGCACGACTGGAATAATTCTCCAAATCAACAGCATGTTCAGTCTTTTTATATGGATGAAACTGAAGTTACTAACATGATGTATTTGGAATACTTAGACTGGATTAAGCGCGTATATCCACCAAGTGAACCTAAATTCAAAGCTATATACAACGGTGCAGTTCCAGATACACTCGTCTGGAGAAATCGTTTAGGGTTGAGCGAAATGATGGTCGAGAATTACCTTCGCCATCCTGCTTTTAAGGACTACCCAGTGGTTGGTGTTAGTTGGATGCAAGCTGTTGAGTTCGCTAACTGGAGATCGGATCGTGTCGCTGAAATGGGATTGCAACAAGAAGGTTTTCTTAAGAGAGACTCAAATATTTTAGATACATCTGCAGAAAGTAATTTCAATATTGATACGTACATAAATTCACCAACAAATACCTTTGGAGGTAATGAAGAGGTTCTTAAAGGCGGAAAACGAAAGATTCAAACAGATTCAGAAGGTAATGAAATCAATGTGTACGCCACTCGTGAAACTGGTGCAATTCCCTTAAAATATCGCTTACCAACAGAAGCAGAATGGGAATATGCAGCATTAGGACTTACAGAGCTTAGAAGTTATAACGTTTACAGAGGTCGAAAAAAATATCCTTGGGATGGTCAATACTCTAGATCTGGAGATCGAAAAACTAGAGGGGATCAATTAGCAAATTTCAAGCAAGGAAAAGGAGACTATGGCGGAATTTCTGGCTGGTCTGATGATGGTGCAGATATCACAAATGAAGTGATGTCTTACGAGCCAAATAATTTTGGAATCTATGACATGGCGGGTAACGTTGCCGAATGGGTTGCAGATGTTTACAGACCCATTGTAGATGATGAATTTAGTGATTTTGGTTACTACAGAGGCAATGTGTACACTAAAAATGCCATCGGAGAAGACGGTGGTGTTAAGGTGATTGGGATTGATGATATCGAATATGGCACACTTTCAAATGGAAAAGTAATTGCTACAGGCCTTCCTGGTCAAATTAGTCAAGTGCCGGTGGATGAAGATGAAACGTATTTACGCACCAACTTCGATGAAAGCAATAACATTAACTATCGAGATGGTGACGCAAGGTCTTCACGATTCTTTGATGATTTTGAAGAAGGAGAATCTGACAATGATGCCCTAACGCGTAAAATGTACAACTCACCAAATCATAGTGTATCATCCAATGATTCAGGAATGGTCAGACAGTATGATAAGTCAGATGTTAGAACTTCACTTATCAATGACCAAGTGCGAGTCTATAAAGGAGGATCTTGGAAGGATAGAGAATATTGGCTCGATCCAGCACAAAGACGTTACTATCCAGAAGATATGGCAACTGACTATATTGGTTTTAGATGTGCAATGTCTAGAGTAGGATCTAAATCACTTTCGAAAAAGAAACGAAAAAATTAATTTTTTTTACGTCACATAATATTAAGTCCTATCAATTCTAATTGTTAGGACTTTTTTTTTATTTTTAAGATATGGAATTAAACCAAATTCATCACTTATTTTTGAATAGCTCCGGGGTTTCAACAGATACACGAAGCATCAAGCAAGACTCTATATTTTTCGCTCTGAAAGGAACTAACTTTAATGGAAATACATTTGCACATCAAGCGCTCAAAACAGGTGCGAGCTATGCTATTATTGATGAGGATGTGAGCCCTATGGATGAACGTTTTATTTTGGTTGATAATGTCTTAGAATCCTTGCAAGCACTCGCTGTTTTTCATAGAAAACAACTTGGGTTACCTATAATTGCATTGACCGGAAGTAACGGAAAAACTACCACCAAAGAGTTGATCCATGCCGTATTGAAACCACACTTCAAAACCGTAGCAACTGTAGGGAATTTAAACAACCATATTGGCGTACCCTTAACCCTTTTAAGCATGACAACTGATACCGAAATTGGTATTGTTGAAATGGGGGCAAACCATGCAAAAGAGATTGGATTATTATGTGAAATTACCAAGCCAAATATGGGGTATATTACCAATTTTGGGAAAGCACATTTAGAAGGCTTCGGATCAGAAGAAGGGGTAGTTAAAGCTAAAAGTGAATTGTATGACTTCCTAAAAGTGAACTCAGGGCTAATTATTTTAAATTCTGATGATCCAAAACAAGTTACACAAGTGGGTACTTACAGCAATACATATACGTTTTCGGAAATTTCAAAGACAACTGTAAATGTCAAGCCAACAAGTACACATCCATTTTTGAGTGTAACTCTTAAAGAAACAGTGATTAAAACGCACCTTGTTGGAATTTATAATTTTCATAACATTGCAGCGGCTTTAGCAATTGGAACCTATTATAAACTCACCCCTTTGCAACTTAAAATAGGAATCGAATCCTACATTCCAGCAAATAACCGATCGCAACTCATTCAGCAAAATTCCAATGAAATATTACTAGACGCCTACAATGCCAATCCGAGCAGCATGGAAGTTGCTTTAGAAAACTTTAAAGGTATTCAAAGCTCGCAAAAGCTAGCTATTTTAGGCGATATGTTTGAGTTGGGAACGACCAGCACGAAAGAACATTTAGAGGTTGTAAACCAAGCAGTCTCAACCAGTGACTGCAGTTTTTACTTTGTAGGAACTCATTTTTACGAACAAAACAAAGTCCATCCAAATTTGCTGTTCTTTAAGACTTTTGAAGACCTTCAATTGCACTTAGAACAATCAACAATTTCAAACACGAGAATTTTAATAAAAGGCTCAAGAGGAATGGCTTTGGAGCGGGTGTTGGAGTTTATTTAATAAGCCCTCAAAGAATTGAAGGCTTTTTTTGTGGGTCATACTGGATTCGAACCAGTGACTTCTACCCTGTCAAGGTAACACTCTGAACCAACTGAGTTAATGACCCTTATGCATTAGGGAGTAAAAATACTAATATCTTTTAATTTATGTATCTTTATTTTTTTAATTAATCAATATTTAAAACATTGATGTTTTTAACCAATCAACCATTCCCTAATTATATTATTAAATTTATGTCTGATGAATGGATCGTCAATAATTGCGCTGTTTTAGTCGTTATTATCTTCGTCTTAGGATTGGGTCGTTTTTTGTCGTACCAACAGAATGTAAAAGTCACCTATCTTATGGGTGTAATTTTGTTTTTTACTTCCGTAGTCACTCCCTTGCGTACGGCTTTGAATGGACACTGGAATATAGTAACAGATTTGCCGTTTCATTTATGTGGAATTTCAGGTCTGATTTGTTCTTTTCTCCCTTTTTTGAAACGCAAGCAAGCCCTGTTTGATTTTGTATTTTACTCCGGAATTATAGGAGGAATTATGTCCGTACTCACTCCACAAATGAATGGTTTTGATGGCAGTGATTTCTCGTACTTGGAATACTATGTAAGACATGTGATAATCTTTTTGTTACCCTTTTATATGCTTCAAAATTTAAACATCAGACCTTCCAAATATTCAGTTCTTAGATCTTTTGGTATTCTGAATGTTTTGTTATTGATTATCATGCCTTTAAACTTCTATTTAGGCTCAAATTATATGTATTTAGCCGAAGCGCCACAAGTTAATAATCCTCTAATAATCGGAGTATGGCCCTACTATTTATTGTGGTTTGAATTATTTATAATCATTTTAATGTCTGTTTTTTATTCACTTTCTACCTTAAAATTTAACATAAAAAAAAGCAACTAAATGTTTTTATACAAAGGACTTTAGTACCTTCGTATTTATATTACAGATTCAAAACTTCCAGCAATGAAACCAACCAAGACAGTTATAATTACAGGAACCAGCCGTGGCATCGGTTTTGAGCTCGTCCATCTTTTTGCCAATGCAGGTTACGATGTTTTGGCACTGTCCAGAAATGCAAAACCTGTTTCTAACTTAAACTTTGAAAACATTACTGCCTTGTCTTTTGATTTGAGTAAATATGGAGATTACGATCGTGTAGAAGCCTTTGTAAGAAAGGAATGGACACAGGTTGATATCCTCATAAACAATGCAGGAACCCTTTTAAATAAACCGTTTTCAGACACTACTTTTGAAGACTTTCAACAAGTCTATAGCACCAATGTTTTTGGAGTGGCCGAACTCACACGGCGTATGATTCCATTCATGCCAAAAAAAGGACATGTCGTAACCATCAGTTCGATGGGTGGTGTACAAGGCTCTGTGAAATTTCCAGGACTCTCAGCCTACAGTTCCAGTAAAGGTGCTGTGATTACACTCACCGAACTTTTAGCGGAAGAGTATAAAGAAACAGGTCCTTATTTTAATGTGTTGGCTTTGGGCGCTGTGCAAACCGAAATGCTTGAAGAAGCCTTTCCAGGATATGAAGCGCCCATAATCGCTACTGAGATGGCCAACTATATTTTTGAATTCGCCAAAAATAGTCAACAATTCTTTAACGGTAAATTGTTGCAAATATCAAGCTCCACCCCTTAGTCTAAATTAGATTATTATTTAAAAAGAACTCCATGGGTTTAACAGCCTATTAACGGTTTTAAAATAAAATATTTCTTTACTTTTGTAGTTCGATAAAAACCGCGTTTTATGTTCAATAGTTTAAGTGAAAAATTAGATAAAGCCCTTCATGTCCTCAAAGGACACGGGCGTATATCAGAAATCAATGTTGCCGAAACACTCAAAGAAGTGCGTCGCGCCTTGTTGGATGCCGATGTGAATTATAAAATTGCTAAAGAGTTTACCAATCGGGTTAAGGTAAAAGCATTAGGTCAAAACGTTTTGACCACACTTCAGCCAGGCCAACTCATGGTCAAAATTGTAAAAGATGAATTGACGACCCTAATGGGAGGTGATGTTGAAGGGATTAATTTATCGGCCACTCCAAGTGTCATTTTAATGTCTGGTTTGCAAGGGTCTGGTAAAACTACTTTTTCTGGAAAACTTGCCAATTATTTAAAAACAAAAAAATCCAAAAATCCACTATTAGTAGCTTGTGATGTGTACCGCCCTGCGGCCATCGATCAGTTGCATATTGTTGGAGAACAAGTAGGCGTTGAAGTTTATAGCGATCAAGGAAATAACGACCCTGTAGCCATTGCCAAAGCAGGTATTGCCGAGGCCAAAGCCAAAGGCTGTAATATTGTGATTATTGATACTGCCGGACGTTTGGCAGTTGATGAAGCGATGATGAGCGAAATTGCTAACATTCATAAAGCAGTACAACCACAAGAAACACTATTTGTTG
>Ga0102886_1000237_pt1 | contig 23988 bp, 15 predicted proteins | sample Colrivmet1550A02_FD_84499 | JGI IMG/M metagenome (GOLD analysis project Ga0102886, IMG submission 84499) | Estuarine microbial communities from the Columbia River estuary - metaG 1550A-02 | ecosystem: Environmental > Aquatic > Marine > Intertidal zone > Estuary | place: USA: Columbia River... | reverse complement strand
CTCATATGAGAAGATTAAATTATTTTCTCGAAGTGCTGTCAAAAATACATCTCTAAAGATAGAAGAATATATCATAGATCTTTTTAAAATAGGGGAATACAAAGATCAATTTGTAGGAGATGAAGTTTTCTGCTGTATAGGAACTACATCGGCAAAAACCAAAGATAAAGAACTGTACAGAGCAATAGATTATGGAATTCCTGTAACTGCTGCAAAACTTGCCATTGAAAACAATATCAAAACATTTTTAGTAATATCTTCAATGGGTGCGAATGTATCAAGTTCCATTTTTTACAATAAAACAAAAGGAGAAATGGAACGTGATGTTTTAGAGTTAAACATTAAAAACACCTATATCTTAAGACCTTCTTTAATTGGCGGAAAACGTCATGAGTTTAGAATGGGAGAGCGGATTGCTAAGGGATTAATGAGTTTCTTAAGTCCTTTGTTTTTGGGTGCTTTAAAAAAGTATAAAATAATTTCTCCTGAAAACATAGTAGCTTGTATGCAAAATCTTGTTAAAAATGAAGTGCAACAAACTCTATTTAATTCTGATAAAATTGTAACAATAGCAAATTTAAAAAGATGAGTAAAGACCAACCAAACAATCCGTTACACGGAATAAAATTAGCAACTATTTTAGAACAATTATTTTTAGAATATGGCTGGGAAGATTTAGGTGATATTTTAAACATCAATGCTTTTAAAAATAATCCAAGTTATAAATCGAGTTTGAAATTTTTAAGGACAACCCCATGGGCAAGAGAAAAAGTCGAGAAATTTTATCTTAAAAACATGATTGAATAACACATTTTATTTTATTCAGATTTACCAATTTTTTGCATTATTGATGAAGTATTTGAAACACCAATTCCTTTGTTAAAGGCTTTCCATTTGCTTTTTTCTTAATTTCATCGAAGGTAAAAACAAAATCACACCCTTTTTTATAGTTAGAACAGCCATAGGCTGTTTTTCCTTTTAAAATTAAACCTTGAGAACATTTAGGACAGGATATTTTTTTTGAATTATCAACCTCTTTATCAATGTTTCTAGCAACAACAATGGGGTCTTTTTTCTCAAGTTTTAAAATGAAATCTTTATCGAAACGAATGACTCCTTCCACTTTTCCTGAACTTGTTGTAAACCCTTTTAAATTCGTAGTAGCACCTTTTTCAAGAAGTCTTATCAGTTGGTTTTCTGAAATTTTCTTACCGAATATCTTGAAAAATATTTTAAAGTTACAGTTGTTTTTAAATTCAGAGCATCCATAAGCAGTTGATCCTTTTAAAAGGGTTCCTTTTTTGCATTTCGGACAGGTTTTCCCAATGACTTGTTTTTTTTGTGTTCTTGTTGCTTTTTTAGGAGCTGTTTTTGAGCTGTTTTTGGTCGCATTAGAATTGACAGCAGAAATTCGTTTCGCAGAGGTGTTAGAGCGAACTTCATAGACTAATTCATCGACCATTTTTTTCATATTGTTGATGAAATTTCCTGCATTAAATTCACCACGCTCAATTTCTTTTAAACGTTTTTCCCAGCGACCTGTGAGCTCAGCAGATTTCAACAACTCATTATCGATGATATTGATTAAGTCAATTCCTGTTTGAGTCGGTAATACCAATTTCTTTTTCCGCTCAATGTATTTTCTTCGAAATAACGTCTCAATAATACTAGCTCTTGTAGAAGGTCTTCCAATACCATTTTCTTTCATGAGTTCACGCATTTCATCGTCATCTACCTGTTTTCCGGCAGTTTCCATTGAGCGCAGAAGACTTGCTTCCGTATAATTTCTAGGCGGTTTAGTTTCTTTTTCTAAAAATGAAGGTTCATGTGATCCTTTTTCACCTTTTACAAATGCGGGTAGGGTCAATTGTTCATTTAATTCTTTTTTAATTTTACTTTCTTCAGTTTCAAAAGCAACTCGCCAACCTTTGGTTAAAATTTCTTTACCGGTCGTTTTAAATGGAACTTCAGCTGCTTTTCCTATTACAGCAGTATTAGAAACTTCGGAATCTGGATAAAATACAGCTATAAATCTTCGGGTAATGATGTCGAATATTTGTTGTTGATTGTATTGTAAATTCCCTTGTATTCCAGTGGGTATTATTGCATGGTGATCGGTAACTTTTTTATCATCAAAAACACGTTTCGATTTCTTTATTTTTTGTTTTAAAAGTGGTTGTGTTAATTCACTGTAATTTGAGAGTTTTGAGAGTATACCTGAAATTTTAGGAAAAACATCGTTGGGTAAAAAAGTAGTATCAACTCTTGGATAGGTAACTACTTTCATTTCATATAGTTTCTGAACGATCTTTAGAGTTTCATCTGCAGAAAAACCAAATTTATTATTACTGTAGACCTGTAATCCTGTTAAATCAAATAGTTTTGGTGCGTATTCTTTTCCTTTCTTCTTGGTTACGGAAATAATTTCAAAGTCAGAATCAGTTACTTTATCGGCTAAAAATTGACCATCCTCTTTTTTTAAAAACCTACCTTCCTCAAAATTAAAAAGAGTGTTTCTATATGTTGTTTGTAATTCCCAATAGGGTTGAGGTGTAAAATTATTTATTTCTTTATAACGATTTACCAACATAGCAAGTGTTGGAGTTTGCACCCTACCCACAGATAAAACTTGTTTGTACCCACCAAACTTTACGGTATATAAACGAGTAGCATTTAAGCCCAATAGCCAGTCTCCTATAGCTCTAGAGTATCCTGCATAATACAGGTTATCATACTGTTTTGACGGTTTTAAGTTTTTAAAACCCTCTTTTATAGCCTCTTCGGTTAATGAAGAAATCCATAAACGTTGAACTTCTCCATTATAATCACATTGGTTAATCACCCAGCGTTGTATCAATTCTCCTTCTGTTCCAGCATCACCACAATTAATAACAACTTCCGCCTTTTCAAATAAAGATTTTATAATATTAAATTGCTTTTTAATTCCTGCATCCCCTGTAACTTTGGTATCAAATCGTTTTGGTAACATGGGTAAATTATTTAGATCCCAACTTTTCCAATGCGGTTTATAGTCTTTAGGTTCTAGAAGTGTACATAAATGCCCAAAGGTATAGGTTACAGCATAGCCATTTCCTTCGAAGAAACCATCCCGTTTTATGTTGGCTCCAAGAATAGAGGCAATTTCTCTTGCTACACTTGGCTTTTCTGCTATACAGACTTTCATTGATTAATTTTGATGGTCGAAAGTAAGCAATTATTTAGGATTTATGTAGTAAAGTTACTAAGTAAAATATCGGTGCTCTTTAAGTCACATAAATGATTTGTTATTTTTTCAAAAAAAAAAGAGCATCAATTTTTTTTTAATAAAAACGGCAAGAATCTACTGAATGTATTCTATTATTAATTCAAGTTTAAAAATTGAATTTCTATGAAATCACTTTTTCAAAAGCCAGTCTTTTGGCCTTGTAACTGGTATAAATGATACCACAATATTGATACCCTAATTTTTTGATTAGGGTTTGCATTGCTTTATTATCCTCATGAGTATCAATCTTTAAACTTTTGATATTATTACGTTTTAATTGCTGATGAAATTCTTCAAATAATAACGTAGCCAATCCAAATTTTCTAAATTCTTTTTTAATGGCCATTCTGTGGATAACCCCGTATTTTTTAGTTTCTTCATAAATCCATTTACCATCAATATTCTCGTAAGTAGGTTCAGGATTGGTTGTGAACATTGAAGTTGCGACGATTTGATTTTTATCATTTAAAACGACGTAACTTTCTCTTTGTAAGATGTCTTGCTCAATCTGCATTGCATTTGGATATCCATTTTGCCACTGATCTATTTGTGATGAGGCTAAATATTCTTTTGCATCATTTATAATTTCTATGATTGCAGGAATATTATCGAAAGTAGAACGTTTAATTTGCATAAAATAAAAGGATAAAAAAAAACCACGAAATCACAACTAAAAGTGTTGCAATTTCGTGGTGAAATTAACTTTAATTTTTTTAAGTTGTCATTTCTAATTTTTGAGTTTCCTTTTTCTCAGAAAATTCAATGATTTCTTGATTGTGTAAAATATCTTTGATGGTTTGTCTTTTTCTAATGAGATAATCTTTTCCTTTAACGATCATAACCTCTGCTGGTAAATAGCGAGAATTATAATTTGATGCCATAGAAAAACAATAGGCACCTGCATTGTGGAAGCATAAGATATCTTCTTCTGAAATTTCAGCAATTCTCCTGTTAGAACCAAAAGTATCTGTTTCACAAATATATCCAACAACAGAATAATATCGATCTCTAGCTTTTGGATTTGAAATGTTTGTGATGTGATGGTAGGAATTGTACATCATCGGTCTTACCAAATGATTAAAACCTGAGTCTACATGAGCAAATACTGTTGAAGTGGTTTGCTTTACGACATTTACTTTTGCAAGAAATACACCCGCTTCAGAAACTAGAAATTTTCCAGGTTCAAACATCAAAGTAATGTCTTTGCCGTAATCTTTACAAAATTGATTAAATCTTTCGGATAATTGTATTCCTAATTGCTCAATATCAGTCGATATATCTCCTTCTTTGTAAGGAACTTTAAACCCGCTTCCGAAATCAATAAAATCGATATTTTTAAACTGCTTTGCCACATCGAATAAGATTTCTGATGCACGAAGGAAAGTGTCAATATCTAAGATATCAGAACCTGTATGCATATGAATTCCGTTGATATTCATTCCTGTATTTTCTACAACACGCTTAATGTGGGGTACCTGATGAATAGAAATACCAAACTTGGAGTCTATGTGACCTACAGAAATTTTAGAGTTTCCACCTGCCATGATATGAGGATTGATACGCACACAAACAGGTATTTCCGGATGTTTTTCTCCAAATAATTCTAAAATGGATAAATTGTCAATATTTATTTGAACACCCAGTTGTGCAACTTCTTCAATTTCCTTTAATGAAACTCCATTGGGCGTAAATATTATTTTTTTTGGATCTATTCCAGTAGTCAAACCCAATTGAACTTCTTGAATAGAAACAGTATCTAAACCAGCACCAATATTTTTAAAGAATTGTAAAATATTTATGTTGGACAATGCTTTTACCGCATAATTTAATTTTAAATTTTTTACACCACTAAAAGCGTTTGTTAAACGATTATACTGCTCTTCTATTTTATCTGTATCATAAACATATAAGGGGCTTCCGTACTTGTTTGCAATTTCTAAAAGTTGTAAGTTTTTCAAATTTTTTTTCTTTAATTGAAGTACAAAAATAGTGAAATAGCTAAGTTTACCCTTATTTGTTTAAAAATACAACAAATTGTTTTTTATTGTGATTTTTAAATAAATTTAAAATTTAAATTTCGTTGAAATCCTGTTAATAACTAATTGGCAAAGACATTTTATTTTTAGGGGTTAAATTATATTTTAGCAAGGGCTTCAAATTCAATTGTAGTCTACCATATATATGAGTCAAGAAACAAAATATACAGAAGATAATATTAGATCTTTAGACTGGAAAGAGCATATTAGAATGCGTCCTGGAATGTACATTGGTAAATTAGGCGATGGTTCTTCTGCAGACGATGGTATTTATATTCTTGTAAAGGAAGTTTTAGATAATTCTATAGACGAATATGTAATGGGAGCGGGTAAAACCATTGAAATTTCTATTCAAGGAAATAAAGTGATTGTTAGAGATTATGGTCGTGGTATTCCTTTAGGTAAAGTGGTTGATGTAGTATCTAAAATGAATACAGGAGGAAAGTATGACTCTAAGGCATTTAAAAAATCGGTAGGATTAAACGGAGTAGGTACCAAAGCAGTTAATGCACTTTCTTCATTTTTTAGAGTAGAGTCTTCAAGAGATGGGAAATCTGCAGCAGCAGAGTTTTCTCAAGGAAACTTAACAGATCAAGAATTTTTAGAAGAAACCTCTCGTAGAAAAGGAACAAAAGTTTCCTTTATTCCTGATGAAGCAATTTTTAAAAAATATAAGTATAGAAACGAATATGTTTCTAAAATGCTTAAAAATTATGTGTATTTAAATACAGGGTTAACAATTGTTTTTAATGGTGAAAAATATGTTTCAGAAAATGGATTGAAAGATTTATTGGAGGATAACAACAACCTAGAAGATATGTTGTATCCAATTATACATCTCAAAGGAGATGATATTGAAGTTGCGATCACCCACAGTAAAACTCAATATTCTGAAGAATACCACTCATTTGTTAATGGACAGCATACTACGCAAGGTGGAACGCATCAAGCAGCATTTAGAGAAGCTATTGTAAAAACGATTCGTGAGTTTTACGGAAAGAATTTTGAAGCTTCCGATATTCGTAAATCAATTATCTCTGCTATAGCCATTAAAGTGATGGAACCAGTTTTTGAAAGTCAAACAAAAACAAAGTTGGGATCTACAGATATGGGAGGAGACTTACCGACGGTAAGAACCTATATTAACGATTTTCTAAAAACAAAATTAGATAACTTTTTACATAAGAATACAGATACAGCTGAAGCACTTCAAAGGAAGATAATTCAAGCAGAGAAAGAACGTAAAGAATTATCTGGAATTAGAAAATTAGCTAAAGACAGAGCTAAAAAATCAAGCTTACATAATAAAAAATTACGTGATTGTAGAATCCACTTAGGGGATACAAAAAAAGAAGCGTATTTAGATTCTACCTTATTTATTACGGAGGGAGATTCTGCATCTGGGTCAATTACAAAATCTAGAAACGTAAACACACAAGCAGTTTTTAGTTTGAAAGGAAAGCCTTTAAATTCATTCGGATTGAGCAAGAAAATTGTGTATGAAAATGAAGAATTCAATTTATTACAAGCAGCATTAAATATCGAAGATGGTTTACAAGATTTACGATACAATAATATTGTAATAGCTACCGATGCCGATGTAGATGGGATGCACATTCGTTTGTTATTAATTACGTTCTTTCTACAATTTTTTCCAGAAGTAATCAAAGAAGGCCATTTATATATTTTAGAAACTCCTTTATTTAGAGTTCGTAATAAGAAAGATACTTTTTACTGTTATTCGGAAGAAGAAAAAAGAGTGGCAATAGGTAAATTAAAAGGAAAACCAGAAATCACTCGATTTAAAGGATTAGGTGAGATTTCTCCGAACGAATTTGTACATTTTATTGGAGACGATATTCGTTTAGATCCGGTAATGTTAGATAAAGAAATGTCTATTGAACAAATGTTGCAGTTTTATATGGGTAAAAACACTCCTGATAGGCAAAAATTTATTATTGAAAATTTAAAAGTAGAGTTGGATAGTATAGAAGAGGAATTTTAACAGATGAGTGAAGGAAAAAACGAATTCGAGGAAGAATTAACATCCAAAGATGAGATGTTAGATACACCGCAAGAAGAAACCATTACCAAGGTTACAGGAATGTATAGGGAATGGTTTTTAGATTATGCTTCGTATGTAATTTTAGAAAGAGCAGTTCCGTCATTAGAAGATGGTTTAAAACCAGTACAACGTAGAATAATGCATTCTATGAAAGACCTAGATGATGGGCGTTACAATAAGGTAGCAAATATTGTTGGTCACACCATGCAGTATCATCCTCACGGAGACGCATCAATTGCAGACGCGATGGTGCAAATTGGTCAAAAAGAATTGCTTATTGACATGCAAGGAAACTGGGGGAATATTTTAACAGGAGACCGTGCAGCGGCTTCTCGTTATATAGAAGCTCGTTTGTCAAAATTTGCATTAGAAGTTGTTTTTAACCCCAAAACGACTGACTGGAAGCTTTCTTATGATGGAAGAAGAAAAGAACCTATAGATTTACCCGTAAAATTTCCACTTTTATTAGCCCAAGGAGCAGAAGGAATTGCTGTAGGTTTATCCACTAAGATCGTTCCTCATAACTTTATAGAACTCATAGACGCTTCGATTAAATATTTAAAAGGAAGAAGCTTTAAAATTTTACCAGATTTTATAACAGGAGGAATTGCAGATTTTACGAACTACAATGATGGAAGACGTGGTGGAAAAATTCGTGTTCGTGCTAAAATTGCTCAACTAGATAAAAAAACCTTAGTAATTAGTGAAATTCCTTTTGGAACCACAACTACCTCCTTAATTGATAGCATCATTAAAGCGAATGAAAAAGGAAAAATAAAAATTAAAAAAATTGAAGATAATACAGCAGCAGTTGTAGAAATACTTTTGCATTTACCTCCAAATGTCTCTCCAGATAAAACTATTGATGCGCTCTATGCTTTTACAAATTGTGAAAATTCAATTTCACCTTTGGCATGTACTATTGAAAATAATAAACCGGTTTTTGTTGGTATTTCTGAAATGTTAAAACACTCTACCGATTTAACGGTTGATTTACTAAAAAAAGAGCTAGAAATTCAATTACATGAGCTTGATGAACAATGGCATTTTGCTTCTTTAGAACGAATTTTTATTGAAAACAGAATATACCGTGATATTGAAGAAGTCGATACTTGGAAAGGTGTAATTGAAGCCATAGATAAAGGTTTACAGCCACATGTAAAACATTTAAAAAGAGAAATAACAGAAGAAGATATTGTTCGTTTAACTGAAATTCGAATTAAGAAAATTTCAAAGTTCGATATAGACAAAGCAAAACAACACATTGAAAGTTTAGAAGAAAAAATCGCTGAGGTAAAAAATCATTTAGATAATTTAATAGAGTTTGCTGTTAATTACTTTAAAAATTTAAAAAGTAAGTACGGTAAAGGTCGCGAACGTAAAACAGAAATTAGAATTTTTGATGATATTGTTGCTTCGAAAGTGGCAATGAATAATGCCAAATTATATGTAAATAGAGGAGAAGGTTTTATAGGAACTTCGTTGAAAAAAGATGAGTTTGTAACTGATTGTTCAGATATAGATGATATTATTGTTTTTAGAAAAGATGGTAAAATGTCTGTAACAAAAGTTGGTTCGAAAACTTTTGTTGGTAAAGATATTATTCATGTAGCTGTGTTTAAAAAGAAAGACAATCGTACTGTTTATAACATGATGTATAAAGATGGAAGTAAAGGTTCAAGCTACATGAAGCGTTTCAATGTTACCTCGGTAACACGTGATAAAGAATATGACCTTACAAACGGAAGTAAAGGCTCTAAGATGTTATATTTTACAGCAAACCCTAACGGAGAAGCAGAAGTTGTTACGGTCAATCTAAGAGCAGTTGGTAGCGTTAAAAAACTAAAATGGGATATTGACTTTGCAGATTTAGCTGTAAAAGGAAGGGCAGTAAGAGGGAATACAATTACCAAATACGCTATAAAATCTATCGATTTTAAATCGGAAGGAGTTTCAACATTAAAACCACGAAAAATTTGGTTTGATGATACTGTTCAGCGCTTAAATGTAGATGATAGAGGAGAACTCTTAGGCGAGTTTAGAGCTGAAGATAGGCTACTTATCATTTCTCAAAGTGGTAAATCTAAAGTCGTAAAACCAGATTTAGCAATGCATTTTGATGATAACATGATTGTATTGGAAAAATGGCAACAAAACAAACCTATTTCTGCTATTTATTTTGACGGAGAAAAAGACCGTTATTATATCAAACGTTTCTTAATTGAACTTGCTGAAAAAGAAGAACTTTTTATCTCTAGCCATCCAAAATCACAATTAGAAATTGTTTCAACAGATTACAGGCCTGTTGTTGAGATTCAATATTCAAAAAGAAGCATACAAAATCAAGAACTAAGCCTAGAGGATTTTATTGCTGTTAAGGGAATAAAAGCACAAGGAAATCAATTGACCACAGAGAAAATTAAACAAGTTAATTTACTAGATCCTCTTCCTTATGTAGCAGCAAAAGAACAACAATCAGAAGAAATTGAAGTCATTGATGAGGTAATAGTTAAAGACAAATTACCTCTTGAAGTTCCAGAAATAAAAGTTGTTTCAGAAGATTCTTTTTCAACCAATAAGTCTCAAATAGCTTTAAAAAAATCAATTGATAAAAAAAATGCAGAAAAGAAAAATGAAGATGATAATAGCCAAACAAAGTTATTCTAAAAATGAAATTAAAACATCTTTATTTATTGTTAACAGTTTTAGGTATTTCTTATACTTGGTATTATAATATACAATATTTTAAAACTGCTGAAACCCCCTCGTTAATTCATTTTTTTAATGAGGCAGCGTCTAATTTTGCAGGCAAATCTTTTGGAGCAGATTTAACGGTCGTTTGTTTGACATTTTTTGCATTCCTCATTCCAGAATCTATCCGATTAAAAATTAAATATTGGTGGATTTTAATTCCATTAACTTTTTTAGTAGCTATTGCTTTTTCTTTTCCGTTATTTCTTTACATGCGCGAAATAACCTTAGAAAAAAAACAAAAAAATTAGAATTCAATACAAGTTTTACTCACATCGAATTCTAATTAAAGTTTTATAAAATTAGCTATTGTAGTTTATTTATTCAGTAAGATTTTCAGCCGTCCCTTGACGCAATTGTGAGATCCAGTCGTTTAGTTTCGTGTTTTTTACGGTTTGATCGAAATTTGGATCACTCAAAAAAGTATGCTCAATACCATTAGCATAAAAGACCTTCCAATTTTCAAGATCATCTAACACAGATATTTTCAAATCTAGCAGTCCTGCTTTGTAATTATCAACACTGATCATTGAATTGGGGGGATACACACAATTATTTTGACCAAAACTATAAAACGAACGAATTACTGAGTCTCCGTAATAGCTCAAAAGGCCAAAGTTAACATTAGGTAATTTTAAAGATAAGTACTCATATAATTTTTGAAGATTATGGTTGTAGTTATTTTGAATCGTTTCATCTAAGTCTATGGGTAAAGTTGAATTGGTATTCCATAATGAATCTGAACTCCATATGTCGGCTAAACAAGGAGAGAGTAATGTTTTGTCCATAAAAACTGGGGACGCATCCATTATTACTGTTGTTGGTATATTTTTTGCCAATATATCTGCAAATTGAGAGGTGTTGGACAATACACCATATCCACCAGCACTTGACCCCATAAAAACAATTTCAGTGATATTTCCATTAGCATCAAAATAGTTCTTTAAGTCTTTCAAGACAAGAGTGAAGTTGTTGAAGCCAACCATGTTTTGGTTTTTTGGACCGTCATTAGGTACGTTGACAGCTGAATTAGTTCCTGAGTGAACATCTCCTGTGGCATAGGGTACAAATACTAAATTCCAGTCTTTGAATTGATTTTGATCAGATTCTCGATTGATTAAAAGAGATGAATGTGAAGCCATTCTATCTAAAAAATCTACTTCTGAATACCGATCTAAGTTCTGAAAACAAGTAAGTGGATTAAAACAAGCACCACCACCATCAAGAAAAAGCACTAATTTTTTAGAGTTAGGATTTAGAATGACACCATACCCCATAGAATCACCGTTTCGTGACTTCATTTGTTCTCTAGAGACCCAAGCGGCTTTGTTTGGTGCGTTTTCGACAATTTTTGATAATGTGAGTTCTTCCTTTAATGGATTTTTTGGATCATTGTTTTCTTTGTTACACGAAATGAAAACAGAAATACTGAATAAAAATAAAAATAGATTTTTCATAGTTAGGGATTTAATTCATTACCAAAATTAAATAACAATAAGTTAAATGCTTGTTTTATAGTATTATAATAATGTTAAAATTTTTTAAAAAAAGTCAATGTATAATCTGGTAATAGATCAGGTTTAGTAATTTTGACAATATCCTTTAAAACCAAATCGGGTCTGGTAGGTGCTAGTTCATAATAAATTACTCCTCCCGTTATTCCTTTTTTAGTTGTTGATGTATAGATTTGATCATTTTGAAAAGGTTTGAATTTTTTATATAAATTATTACTTTCTAAAAGCTGTTTTTTAGAAGTGAAATATCCAGGACTTATCCAAAAATCAGCAGTAGCAGCTTTGTCAAAAACACTCTCAAAACTCAATGATAAACTCCCCTTACCTTTGGTATCTTTCCACAGATAATTTAAATTGGCGTCTTGTAAAAATTGTGCTTCAAAACTTTTACCAGCTGGTAGATTCCAGATATCTTTACTCATAATTGCACCCGATAGAATAGTCGCTTTTTCCCCAGATTTTAAAGCTAATTTCTTTACTGCTAAATAATCAGTTTCTATACTATTAAAAATACTATCTGCTTGTTTTTCCTTATCAAATAAAATCCCAAAAAACTTGATCCATTCAGCTCTTCCTAGAGGAGTTTCCTCTAACCAATCTCCATTGTAGATAACATTTATCCCCGCTTTTTGAATTGAAGTTAATGTTTTGTCCGCTGATGAAACTCCAAAACCAACGATTAATTCAGGGTTCAGATCTAATAAGATCTCTGTATTTAAAGAACTTTCTTTTCCTACTTCAGTGATGTGCCCATTGTCTATTAAGTTTCTTGTTTTTTTTGATGAAATATAGTTGGAATTTGGGAAACCAACAATACTCGCCTCTTCATTTAAAAGTTCTATCATCGGGATATGAGTTGTAGAGGTAGCAACCAATCTATCAATGGGTACGAGAAGTTCTTGATCAAGATCGTTATGTATTTTTCTTTCTTTATTTTTAGTTACAATCTGGTAGCTAAAAACCTCTTTTGAGTTTTGATAGGCAGATTTAATAAGTAACTTTTTAGAACCATTTATAGTAATAATATCAAAGCCTTTTGCATATTTAATAGTAGAAGGTATCTCTTTTAATATTTCTGTCTTTATTCTTTTTTTACAGGATGAAAAACTTACTAAAAGTAGAAGTATCAGAACCTTTAAAGATGTATTTATCATGAAGAAAATATTGAGCTACAAGATTACAAAAAAAAAGTAATAACTGTTTTATCCTAAGTAATTTTAAACTAGTTTTGCCCCGATTTTAGGTTTTGATACATGAATCATCTTGTATCAAATTAAAAGGGAATCTGGTTAAAATCCAGAACTGTTCCCGCAACTGTATGTTTAAGCTGTTTTTTACAGCACCTCAACGAGGATGTTACTTAAACTTTTGCCACTGATATTTTATTGGGAAGGCAAAGTAACATATGAATAAGTCAGGAGACCTGCCCATGATCACATGTAAAAAACTTTCGGGATAAAAGTTTATGTACGTTTAAAATGTACACAAAATTTACCTGATTTATTGTTTCAATTAAATCATTAAAAAATGAAAAAACAAATCTTAATTGCAAGTGTTTTGGCAAGTAGCCTCATGAGTACAAATCTTTTTGCCCAATCGCAAAATGAACAAGTAGAAAAATTAGAAGAAATTGTTGTTACCGCAACGAAGTTTAATCTAAAGAAAGAAAATTCTGGAAAAGTAATTACAAAAATCACCTCAGAACAATTAAAAAATAATACAGGAAAAACGGTGATCGAAATTTTAAATACGGTTGCAGGTATCGATGTAAGAGGTGTAAATGCAAATCCGACCGAACCAAGAAGTATGAATATTCGAGGAGGAAGAAGTAGACAGGTGTTGGTTTTAATTGACGGTGTTCCGGTTACAGATCAATCCGCTATCAATCAAGAATTTGATTTACGTCTATTAGCCACAAACCAAATAGAATCCATAGAGATATTAAAAGGAGCTTCTTCTACTTTATATGGCTCTGGTGCTGCAACTGCAGTGATTAATATTATCCTTAAGAATGCTTCTACAGATAGTGTATCAGGATCATTTGAGACAAGTTTAGGAACAAATAATACAGCAAATACATTAGAGAGTGCTTTCTCTGATAAAAATCAAAATGTAAACTTAAATGGAACTCTAGGGCGTTTCAATTATTTAGGTTCGTTTAGTATAACTGGAGTTGATGGAATGTCGGCGGCAAAAAGTAATTCAACTTCAATTTTTGAAAATGACAGCTATTATTCAAAAAATGGATTGTTAAAGTTAGGATATAAAATGGATGCTAAATTAAGTATCGAAACGTTCTTAAATTATGATGAGTTTGAGTACGATTTTGATTCAGGGGCATTTTCTGACAGCGATGTAAATACAGGGAGTCAAGAGCAATTTCGAGTGGGAATAAAACCTACATATAAATACGCCAATGCGGAAGTTTATTTATTAGCTTCTGTCAATGTCGTAGAAAGAGATATTGAACAGTTTAATTCATTTTCAAATACCTTAGATACCTATCAATTCAAAGGGAGAAGTTTACATCTAGACTTGGTTCATAAATATGAGTTTTCTTCAAATTTCCAACTGATTACTGGACTAAATTATCAAGAGCATTCAAATCATTCTGTAACACCCTTCGCTGTTATAGATAAAGAAATAGCAAACTTTAATACAATCGATCCATATGCAAGTTTTGTCTATATTTCAGATCAAGGTCTGAGTGTAAATTTAGGCGGACGTTATAACATTCATAACGTATATGGAAGTCAGTTTGTTTATGACGGAAATACCGCTTATAATTTTCAAATGAACGATGATAATTCTATAAAATTTTTAGCTTCGTATAGTACTGCTTTTATCGCGCCGAGTTTATATCAATTATATGACGGATTTTCTGGAAATATAGATTTAAACCCTGAATCTAATGAAACCATTGAAGCAGGTTTTGAGTATCGTTTTAAAAATTGGTTTTCTTTGGACGCTGTTTATTTTAAAAGAACAGAAACAGATGCAATTGTTTATGACAATTTAACATACAAATATCAAAATGGCTCTTCAAATGCAAATGGTTTTGAAGTAAATTCAAAAATATCCCCTTCAAATTATTTAAACTTAACCACTTCATACACCTACATCGATAAAAATAATTTAGAGGATTTTAACGATTACATTCCGAAACACAAACTTGTAACAACTTTAGAGGTTAAACCTTCTGAACAATATTTTTTTAGTTTCACATACAGAAATGTAGGAGCCCGAACAATTTTTGATAGGTATGGCTCATTTGGAACTGCTGGGAGTGATGTAGTCTTACCCAAATACCAAGTAATGGATTTTATGACAAATTATAAATTATTAGAAGATACTGTTACTGTTTTTGCTGCCGTTACGAATTTATACAATGAAGCTTATGACGATATTTTAGGTTTTTCAACCCGAGGTAGAAATTATAAAATTGGGATAAGATTCCAATTTTAGATGAGATACATATTAGATGAACAACAAGGCTCCTAATAGGAGCCTTTGTTATTGTAACTATTTTTAAAAGTGAAAAATTGTGAATAAAAAAAAAGGATATCCCATCTTTTTAGAAGCAAAGAATCCCTAAATTCACATTTTAAAAAACTTGAAATAATTACTCTTGAATAATTACTTAGATTCACTAAACGAAGCCCAAAAACAAGCTGTTTTACAAAAAGATGGCCCCATGATTATTATTGCAGGTGCAGGTTCTGGAAAAACACGTGTTTTAACCTATAGAATAGCGCACTTAATGCAGCTAGGAGTTGATGCCTTTAATATTTTATCGCTGACCTTTACAAACAAAGCTGCAAGAGAAATGAAAGAGAGAATTGCAGGAGTAGTAGGTGCAAGTGAAGCAAAAAATCTTTGGATGGGAACTTTTCATTCTGTTTTTGCAAGAATCTTACGATCAGAGGCAGATAAATTAGGTTTTCCATCAAATTTTACGATTTACGATACACAGGATTCAGTTCGATTAATAAGCTCCATTATTAAAGAAATGGGCTTGGATAAGGAGCGTTATAAAGCCAAACAAATTTTAAATCGTATTTCCTCTTTTAAGAATAGCCTAATAACGGTGAGAGCTTATTTTAATAATACGGATTTACAAGAAGCTGATATGCATGCTAGTCGGCCAAAAGTTGGAGAGATATATAAACAGTATGTTGAAAGGTGTTTTAAATCAGGAGCAATGGATTTTGATGATCTTTTGTTAAGGACAAATGAGTTATTAACCCGTTTTCCAGAATCTCTTGCAAAATACCAGGATCGATTTAGATATATTATGGTCGATGAATATCAGGATACAAACCATTCTCAATATCTAATAGTAAAAGCGTTGGCGGACCGTTTTCAAAACATCTGCGTTGTGGGGGATGATTCTCAGAGTATTTATAGTTTTAGAGGGGCAAATATTCAGAACATATTAAGTTTTCAAAAAGATTATCCTGATGTAAAAACATTCAAACTTGAACAGAATTATAGATCTACAAAAAACATTGTAAATGCTGCCAATTCTGTCATCTCAAAAAATAAAACTAAATTAGATAAAGAAGTCTGGACAAGTAATGACCCTGGAGATTCCATTCATGTAATGCGAACTATATCTGACGGAGAAGAAGGGCGTTTTGTAGCTCAATCTATATGGGAAAACCAGATGAATCATCAACTAAGCTCAGATAGTTTTTGTGTATTGTACAGAACAAATTCTCAATCAAGAGCCATAGAAGATGCGCTACGTAAAAAAGGAATTGACTATGTAATTTATGGGGGAATTTCTTTTTACCAAAGAAAAGAAATCAAAGATATTTTATCTTATCTACGTATTTTGATCAATCCAAATGATGAAGAAGCATTAAAAAGAATTATCAATTACCCAGCAAGAGGGATAGGAGCAACAACTATAGACAAGCTAACGATCGCAGCAAATCACTACAAGAAATCAATTTTTGAAATTATTAAATACATTGATAAAATTGATTTAAAAATTAATTCTGGAACAAAAAATAAACTCCAAAATTTCATGAATATGATTTTGCGATTGCAAATAGAATCGCAAACTAAAAATGCTTTTGATATTGCTGAAGTTGTTGTGAAACAAACACAACTTATTAAAGATTTAGAAAAAGAAGGAACTCCAGAAGCTATTAGTAAAGTTGAGAATGTTCAAGAATTATTAAACGGAATTAAAGATTTTATTACAGACAAGATAGAGGAAGGAGAAGATGCATCATTAACCTCATTTTTAGAAGATGTTGCCCTAGCTACTGATTTTGATTCTAAAAAAGACGATCAAAAGCCAAGCGTATCTTTAATGACCATTCATCAATCTAAAGGATTGGAGTATTTGTACGTTTATATTGTTGGTTTAGAGGAGAACTTATTTCCTTCGGCCATGAGCATGAATACAAGAAGTGAGTTAGAGGAGGAGCGTAGGTTGTTTTATGTAGCGCTGACTCGAGCTGAAAAAGTAGCTTACTTATCGTATGCACAAACTCGATATAGATGGGGTAAGCTAGTGGATGCAGAACCAAGTCGTTTTTTAGAAGAAATAGATGATCAATATTTAAACTATATAAAATCAAAAACTCCAGAGAGATCCATCAATTCTTTTGTTGATAAAAGTATTTTTGAAGATGCCCCTAAAGGGATCCGTTTTCAAAAACCAATTCAGCGCAAAAAAATGGAGCTAAATTTGAATAAAAAGAAGGAAATCATACTTCCTAAAAAATTAAAAAAGGTGGCTTTTTTAGATTCAAAAACTAATTTATTTGATGGAAATATTGTTGTTGGAAATATAGTTGAGCACAATAGATTTGGAAGGGGAGAAGTTATAGCAATAGAAGGAAATGGCCCCAATAAAAAAGCAGAAATTAAATTTGGTACAGTTGGAAAAAAGAAATTATTATTACAATTTGCAAAATTAAAAGTGATTGGTTAAAAAACTTGAACATAACTAAAAATAAATTGCTATTTTGCACCTGAAAGTTTAGAAATAGACAAACTTGTCTGGTTGAAATTAATTGAGACCCCAGCGGATAGATTTTTAAACGATATTAGATATTAAAGAGACTTCTCAAAAATAAATAAATGACATTCGATTTAGAGTACAATTCAGAAAGACCGTTAATGATCATACCAGAATACGGTAGGCATATACAAAAGCTAGTAGACCATTGTGTAGCCCAAGAATCTAAAGAAGATCGAGATAAGATGGCCAAAGCCATTGTAGATGTGATGGGTAATTTACAACCTCACCTTCGAGATATTCCAGATTTTAAACACAAATTATGGGATCAGTTATATATCATGGCAGATTTTAAATTAGACGCTGAATCTCCATACCCAAAACCATCCAAAGAAGAATTGCAGGAAAAGCCAGAGGCATTAGCCTATCCAAAATCGGCATCGAGATATCGCTACTACGGTAATAATATCCAAACAATGATAAACATTGCCCTCGGTTGGGAAGCGGGTGATAAAAAAGATGCATTGGTATTTACGATTGCAAATCACATGAAAAAATGCTACCTAAATTGGAATAAAGATACCGTTGACGATGCCGTAATTTTTAAACATCTTCATGACCTGTCTGATGGTCAGATAGATATTAGAGATACTAAAGAAGAGTTGTCTGAAAGTAAAAATTTATTAAGAATACCTCGTACACAAGGTCAAAATCAGAATAATCAAAAAAATAAGCCGAAGAAACCTCAGCATAACAATCAACATAAAAATAGAAAAAGATAAGATTCTATGGCATCATTTAAAATTGAAGGCGGTCATAAATTAAATGGAACAATTACTCCACAAGGGGCAAAAAATGAAGTATTACAAATACTTTGTGCAGTCTTGTTAACACCAGAGAGAGTAATCGTAAATAATGTTCCTGATATTATTGATGTAAATAAATTGATTTTTATTCTTGGAGAATTAGGAGTCAAAATTGAAAAATTAAGTAAAAATTCGTATGCTTTTCAAGCAGATAACATCAATCTAGATTATCTTGAATCTTCCGATTTTAAAAGAGATGGAAGCTCTTTGCGTGGATCAATTATGATTGTAGGTCCATTATTGGCTAGATTTGGGAAAGGATATATTCCTCGTCCTGGAGGAGATAAAATTGGACGTAGAAGGTTAGATACCCATTTTGAAGGTTTTATCAAATTAGGTGCAACGTTTAGATACAACAAAGAAGAATATTTTTATGGAGTAGAGGCAGATGAATTAAAGGGCGTAGAAATGCTTTTAGATGAAGCTTCTGTGACTGGAACTGCAAACATATTAATGGCAGCTGTTTTAGCAAGTGGAACTACTAAAATCTACAATGCTGCTTGCGAGCCTTATATTCAACAATTATCCAAAATGTTGAATTCAATGGGGGCAAACATTTCAGGAGTTGGTTCAAACTTATTAATTATAGAGGGTGTTGACTCTCTAGTTGGTTGTGAACATCGAGTTTTACCAGACATGATTGAAATTGGCTCTTGGATTGGTGTGGCAGTGATGACAAGATCTGAATTAACCATTAAAGATGTAAGTTGGGAAAACTTAGGGCAAATACCAACTGTTTTCAGAAAACTAGGAATTCAATTAGAGAAAAGAGGAGACGATATTTTTATTCCTGAACAAGAATCTTACGAAATACAGAATTATATTGATGGTTCTGTTCTTACGGTTTCAGATGCACCTTGGCCAGGTTTTACACCTGATTTATTAAGTATTGTTTTAGTTATAGCTACTCAGGCAAAAGGAACCGTTTTGATTCATCAAAAGATGTTTGAGAGCCGTTTGTTCTTTGTTGATAAACTAATTGATATGGGAGCTAAAGTAATTTTATGCGACCCGCACAGAGCTACCGTCATTGGTCATAACTTTGAAAGTTCTCTAAAACCAACGACCATGAGTTCTCCAGATATTAGAGCTGGAATCTCTTTACTAATTGCTGCATTGTCTGCAAAAGGCACAAGTATTATTAATAATATTCAGCAAATTGATAGAGGTTACGAAAATATTGAAGCACGATTAAAATCTATTGGTGCTAAAATTGAAAGAATAGAAAATTAATAATTTATTCAATAATGATCCTTAAAATAGTGTCAGTTTGACACTATTTTTTTGTTGGCAACATTTTTGCAAATTCAGTATTTATAATTTAATGATTACAAATAAATGAGTAAGAAAGAAGATTTAAAAGAAGAAGAAATTACTGCCACAGAAGAGTTAAACCAAACTACTGATAATCAAGACACTGTAGACGAAGTAGTAAAGGATGAACCAACTTCTGAAGAGTTAATTAAAATTGAAAAAGATAAGTTTTTACGTCTTTTTGCAGAGTTTGAGAATTACAAAAAAAGAACAACAAGAGAACGTATAGAGCTTTTTAAGACTGCTGGACAAGAAGTAATGACATCTTTACTGCCAGTTGTAGACGACTTTGAACGTGCTTTGTCACATATTGATGATGACAAAGAAGCAGAGGAATTAAGAAAAGGAGTCTTGCTAATTTATCAAAAGTTTTATAAAACGTTAGAGCAAAAAGGTCTGTCTAAAATAGAAACCAATCCAGGAGATACCTTCGATGCAGAATTTCATGAAGCAATTACACAAATTCCTGCACCTACAGATGATTTAAAAGGAAAAGTAATAGATTGTATTGAAAAAGGGTACAAGTTAGGAGATAAAATTATACGTTATCCAAAAGTGGTAATTGGGCAGTAAAAAATACACGGTAGTTGTAAAAAACTGATAACTGAGATCAAAAAAACATGGCAAAACAAGATTTTTACGAAGTATTAAACATTTCTAAATCAGCTTCACAAGCAGAAATAAAGAAAGGCTACAGAAAAATGGCAATTAAATATCACCCAGATAAAAACCAAGGGGATAAAACTGCTGAAGAAAATTTTAAAAAAGCAGCAGAGGCTTATGAAATTTTGAGTGACGAGAATAAAAAAGCAAGATATGATCAGTATGGTCATCAAGCTTTTGACGGTCCTCAGGGTGGCGGTGGCTTTGGTGGTGGAATGAATATGGATGACATATTCAGTCAGTTTGGAGATATTTTTGGCGGCGGCGGCTTTGGAGGTTTTGGTGGTGGCGGTGGTCAGCGTCAAGCTCGTGTGAAAGGGAGTAACTTGCGTATTCGTGTTAAACTAACTTTAGAAGAAATAGCCAAAGGTGTAGAAAAGAAAGTAAAAGTTCGAAGAAAAGTTCAAGCTGACGGAGTTACTTACAAAACATGTCCTACCTGTAATGGTTCTGGACAACAAATGAGAATTACGAATACTATATTAGGGAGAATGCAAACTGCTGCAACTTGTTCTACTTGTATGGGAGCAGGAGAAATAATTCATAACAAACCGAATGGCTCAGATGCACAAGGTTTAATTGTTAACGAAGAAACAGTTACGATCAATATTCCTGAAGGAGTTACAGAAGGAGTTCAATTGAAAGTAGGAGGTAAAGGAAACGATGCCCCTGGAAAAAATTCAATTTCTGGAGATTTATTGGTGTTAATTGAAGAAATTCAACATGAAACCTTAAAGAGAGAAGGTACAAATATACATTTCGATCTGTATATTAATTTCTCTGAGGCTGTTCTTGGGACAAATAAAGAAGTAGATACTGTTACTGGAAAAGTCAAAATAAAAATTGACGCTGGTACACAATCAGGTAAAATATTAAGATTAAAAGGAAAAGGTCTGCCAAGTATTGAAAGTTATGGTACAGGAGATTTTTTAATACATATTAATGTTTGGACACCAAAAGAATTGACCAAAGAACAAAGACAATTTTTTGAGAAAATGTCTGAAGATGAAAACTTTATACCAAATCCTAATAAATCGGATAAATCATTTTTTGAAAAAGTAAAAGATATGTTCTCATAAACATATGTGAATAAATTGTAAATAATTTTTAAAATCGTAAATAATTATAAAATTTACCTTACATTTATATTGTTGTTAAGAAATTAACAGCACTTTTTCTTTTTCATAGCAATTTTTCCCACTCAAATTTTGAGTGGGTTTCTTTTTTATGACTAAGAAATTAAACTATATTTGAAAATTATAGAAAATGGAGACTCATCTTATCGTCACGTTAAATACGTGAAGGAAAGTCCGGACACCAAAGAGTAATCATAGCGGATAACATCCGTCCAGCGTAAGTTGAGGACAAGTGCAACAGAAAGCAAGTACAGTTCGGCTGTAGTGAAACCAGGTAAACTCTATGAGGTGCAATGTCATGTATATTAGAACTTGAGAGCTACTCGCTCGATTCTAAAGGGTAGACAGATTGATTCTAAGAGTAATTTTAGAACTAGATAAATGATAAGAACCTTTTTTAAAGGAACAGAATTCGGCTTATTAGTCTGCATTTTCTATAAATTTTTAACTCGTATTGTCTTCCTAATTAATTAACGTTATCCCTAATATTTATCTTTTAAAATTGATATAAAAAATGTAATTTTGCGAGAGTAAAATTTTAAAAAAAACAGATTGTATTTTTTTTTGAGAACTTAAATAATCAATTAAACTTACTGTAATTAAAGATTTCTTTCATGAGCATTTATAAAAATTACCTTGAGCAAATAGAACAACGCAAACTTCAGGGACTTCATCCCCAGCCAATTGATGGTTCAGAACTATTAAGCGAAATCATATTGCAAATTAAAGACATAGATAATGAACATAGAGAAGATTCTCTTCAGTTTTTTATCTATAATGTTTTACCTGGTACTACAAGTGCTGCAGTTGTAAAAGCTAAATTTTTAAAGGAAATTATATTAAAGGATTCAATAGTAAAAGAAATAACTACTTCTTTTGCTTTTGAACAACTATCACATATGAAAGGAGGGCCTTCCGTTGAGGTGCTACTAGATTTGGCTTTAGGTAATGATATTTCTATAGCTAAAGATGCTGCAGAAGTTTTAAAGACGCAAGTTTTTCTTTATGAAGCAGATACAGCTCGTTTAGAGACGGCCTTTTTAAGTGGGAGTGCAATAGCTAAGGATATTATAGAAAGTTATGCTAAAGCAGAGTTTTTTACAAAACTACCGGAAATAGATGAAGAAATTAAGGTGGTTACTTTTGTTGCAGGAGTTGGAGACATCTCTACAGATTTACTTTCACCCGGAGGTGACGCACATTCGAGATCAGATAGAGAGTTACATGGTCAATGTTTGTTCGAGCACAACAAAGAGAAACAAAACGAATTGTTAGCTTTACAAAATGAACATCCAGATAAGAGAGTGATGTTAATTGCTGAAAAAGGAACCATGGGGGTTGGTTCTTCAAGAATGTCAGGTGTAAACAATGTAGCGCTATGGACAGGGATTAAATCGAGTCCATATGTTCCATTTATAAATATTGCTCCCATTATTGCCGGAACAAATGGGATCTCTCCAATTTTTTTAACAACTGTTGGGGTTACAGGAGGGATTGGTATAGATCTTAAAAATTGGGTCAAACAAAAAGATGCGGCGGGTAATATCATAAGAGATGAAGAAGGACAACCTGTTTTAAAAGAAACATACGCTATTGCAACCGGAACTGTTTTAACGGTTAATACAAAAGAAAAAAAATTATATAAAGGTGATCAGGAATTGATAGATATTTCTGAATCACTAACACCGCAAAAAGCTGAATTTATAAAAGCTGGAGGTTCCTATGCTATTGTTTTTGGTAAAAAACTTCAAACATTTGCTTCAAAATTACTCGGGATCGAAGTGCTTCCTGTATTTGCTCCCTCAAAAGAAATTTCTTTTGATGGACAAGGTCTTACTGCTGTAGAAAAAATATTTAATAAGAATGCTGTTGGTACTACTCCAGGGTTAGTGTTACATGCTGGATCTGATGTTCGTGTTCAAGTGAATATCGTAGGTTCCCAGGACACTACAGGTTTGATGACTTCCCAAGAATTAGAGATGATGGCGGCTACCGTGATTTCTCCAATTGTAGACGGTGCATATCAATCTGGGTGTCATACTGCTTCTGTGTGGGACGATAAATCTAAGGCAAACATTCCTAGATTAATGAAGTTTATGAATGATTTTGGTTTGATTACAGCACGAGACCCAGAAGGGAAGTATCATGCAATGACCGATGTTATTCACAAGGTTTTAAATGACATTACAATCGATGACTGGGCCATAATTATTGGTGGAGATTCTCATACAAGAATGTCTAAAGGTGTTGCTTTTGGTGCTGAATCAAGTACCGTAGCTCGAGCCCTTGAAACTGGTGAGGCCACCATTCCGATTCCACAATCAGTAAAAGTTACCTTGAAAGAGGAAATGAAGTATTATATTGAATTTAGTAATGTTGTTCATGCGACACAATCTGAAAT
>Ga0102886_1000225_pt1 | contig 24671 bp, 47 predicted proteins | sample Colrivmet1550A02_FD_84499 | JGI IMG/M metagenome (GOLD analysis project Ga0102886, IMG submission 84499) | Estuarine microbial communities from the Columbia River estuary - metaG 1550A-02 | ecosystem: Environmental > Aquatic > Marine > Intertidal zone > Estuary | place: USA: Columbia River... | reverse complement strand
CCTGGAACAACCTTTTTCATAAGTTGTCCACCAAATAAATCTCCAAAGTGCCGCACGTACATGTGCGCCATTAAGTTTTCTTTTGATACTGTATCTAAATAACTTACATATTTATAAGTAACATTATAAACTTTTGCATTAAATTTAAGTTCATGGAAATCATCTAACATTAACTTAGATCTTGTAACAGTCTCTACGCCTTGGAGTAACCCGTAATGCTCTAGCAGAGTCTCTAATTTTAAATACATTAAATACTGGTTTAATAAATAGTCTGCATAGATGTGGGTAGAAACACCCCCTGAAAACAAAAGTTTTACAAAAGGGTGTTTCTCGGCGAGATCATGATTTTCTTTTATATGATCTCTTAGTGCCATTTTACTCTTCTTCAGCAGCTTCAGCAGCTAAATCAATCTCTAACTGTGCTTCTGCTTCTGCTGTGTTCAGTGTAGGTTGATATATTTCTACAGAATCTGTTTCTGTATTATAATTATATCTCCACAAAGCATGATTTTCATCTATTTCCGCAGAAATATTAACATCATTTGGTCCTGGAGTTTGATCTTCAGCCCAACACCAAAACTTACCTTGTTCGTTAAAATATGCTAGTTTCATACTTGATAATTTCCTTCTACTTTCCAATGATTAACTGTCATAAATCTTGGATAACTTGTTGAGTACCAATAACCTGGATACTGGAAAGCGTAGTTTCCAAGGCTGTTCTGAAGTGTTCCTGTCCAGTTAGCTACATTTGTCATACTATTAGTAGCTGTATAATTAGGAGGCGCATAAACAAAGTTAGTAGTATGATCATGGCCAGTGCTTGAAAGATCAAGACTCCAACTTTGTACTGGTTGACTATCTGTGTTTAGACCATTAAGGTATTTAAAACCGCTTCTACCAGAAGGCAGTAATGCACCGCCGCCTGAAGTTTGAGTTATATTAACATACGACATCTTTCTTGGATTTTTAACAGAAATGACATAAGCAGACAAACCGCTGCCATAATAGTAGTAAGGACTATACATCATTACCCATTCACCATCCCAAGACATTTGCATCCTTGCACGATACATAAGGCCTTGCTCTGGACCATAAGATGTTGTATTACCTTCTGACCTTTCACTTTCTGGCTGAGCTGCAGCAGTAGTTACGTTTGATGTTGAGGAACAATCTTCGATAAAAAGGCGATTCGAGCTACTGTTTCTAGCATTAAAAATTACATGGTCATTATCCCCTAACATCATATTAAGATTATAATTCAGACTATTAAAACCCCAATTACTAACATTTCCAGTTGTAATGTAGTTAATAGTAGCAGCATCACAAAAATCTTTAGTAGTTGGGCAAGTAGCTTCATCCATTAAGTCTAAAGTACTACGGAACATATAAACTCGCCCAGTATTCGTGCTGTTGCTACTTGAATAGTATACGGCTAAAGTCTTAGTATTTTGATTATAACACGCCGATCCATAATTTTGACTGCTTGAAGTTGGCAAGCCTTGTGGGGTAAAATAAGTACTACTTAAATCTACAGAACTTTTAAGCCCGTAATTACTATTAAAGTTAGTTTCAGTAAACACTCCATTAGCTATATTGAATTGTCTACGCGGACGTCTTCCTTTTTTAGAAATAACATTAATTCTACGATAAACTTTTTCATAATAGTCACTGGTATGAAAAGAATGCATACCTAAACGACCTTCAGAAGAACAACTGCCAAACAAAGCGTAAGGGTAGTGATCGTTTTGATATAAGCTTTGGGTAAAGTGTTGATAATTAGTATAGCCTTGAGAACTGAACTGGTTGGATAAATTACCGTGATCCCCGTTGTACCCAAACATCTGTATGTGAGACTGACCATGAGCATAGCTTGCAGTGCTGTTAGTGATTGCAGCCCAAGGAGAACCTACAAGTTCTCCACTGTGAACTTTGTGTAGTCGAACATCCCAATTTTGATTAAAATCGCCGCCATAAAGAGCGACAACAGGTAGACCTTCTTGCAAAGGATCGGCTCCTCCTGAGCTACCACCACCGAAAAGTGTTGAAAGTGATGTCATATTATAATACTCCCCAACCATAAGTTGAATTGATATATACAAGTTCTACTCCAGCATTATTTACGTCTATAGTAAGATCGTTTGCTGAACCTGCAATATTGTTACTGTTTCGTGCAACGGTAATGTTTGCTGTGCTTGCTGCCCCTGAAACATCTATGATTTTAATTGTATCGCCTGCTGTTGCACTGGCAGGGAGAGTGACTGTATGAGCACCATCTACAGCAAATACTTGTCCTAAAGTTAAAGTTGTATTCCCACTAACAATCGTAACAGTTTGATTTTGAGCACCTGCAACTATTTCAGTATCTACATAAGTCTTAGTAGTTGCATCATTAGCATCAGTTGGCGCACTAAGACCTGTAACTTTATTAGAACCCATAGCAAGATCACCAGACATGGAGTCACCTGCTTTGGTTACTTTAGTATCTGCATAGGTTTTATTAGTCGCGTCATTAGCATCAGTTGGAGCAGCAAGGCCAGTGATTTTATTAGCGCCCATTGCAAGAACGCCAGACATAGTATCGCCTGATTTAGCCACTTTAGTATCTGCATAAATTTTAACCGCATTTTCGGTTGGTACTGCTGTATTAGAACTTCCTGATAAACTTGCATCAGAAGAAAACTCATTAATCTGTTCACCAAGTTGAGCACCAATAGATCCAAGCCTAAGTGAAGTTAGACCTGCTAGATCAAAAGCACTAGCGTTAAGTGTTGCTTTACCTGTAGCCTGTTCAATTCTAAAATATTCACCTACACGGAAGTTACCATCTTGGTCTGTTGAAATATAGTAAACCCTAGCAGGGAAATTTTCTTGAACTTCATTACCTTGCGCAGCAGCTTGAGTTGGAGTTCCAGGATAGTTAGTTGTAGTAAAACCACCTGTACCAATGCTTAAGAAATCATGGCCTGTTAGCCTGATTTGTGAAAAGCCTTTACGTATTGTAATAGCTACATTATCAGCAGAACCTGTTGTTTTCTCTTGCGCCAGAACCAATGTCATTTCACTAGTTGCATCCGCATAAGTACCAGAAACACTTTGAATAACATAAGCAATAGTGTCACCTGCAAACTGGATACTACGTCCAGGTTCAGGTGTGGAAGCAAATCCATCTGCTACAATAACAAAGCCTCTTTGATCTTGAATGGCATTACTATCAACATCAGCAGTTCCACTAGAGGTGCCGCCTGTAACCTGTTCATTAACTTGAAATGTTCCAGTTACATCTTTTACATAGACATAACCTGCAGATTGTTGAACGTTAGTAACTACAGCAGTTGCACTAGAAGTGCCACCTGTTATTGTTTCTCCTACTTGAAAAGAAGCAACTTGAAAATTATCAACGTGAAGTCTTGAGCCCTTTACTGCACCTGTTAATGCTGTTTCATTTTGATCAAAGCCTACTGAGACTGCGCCCCAAGTACCATAAGAGTTATTACCGTTAAGCGCACGTATCTGAGCACCATGATCAGCTGCATAGCCAAAATAACAGTAATAAGTAAAACAAGAAACAACTTCTGCCTTAGCGCCGTTAGCAATCCAAAAACCAACACCATTATCCGCAATAACAGTATAAGCATGAAATAACATACTTTTATTACCACTTGAATGAGCACTGCCATTTACATAAGCACCAATACAACCACTACCAATAGCAGAACACTCCATCACGTAAGGTGATTTACTTGTTACTGGGCTATTAGGGTTAAGAGCAACACAAATACCTTTTGCTGTAGACGATGCGATATTGTCTTGATTCGGTGATGCAGCTGCTGTCCAACCAGTCATTCCGTTAAAACTCATACCTTTAAGTATAGAACCATTGCTTAGTTGAAACATTTGAGATTGGTTATTTGGTGTAGTACCATCATCTGATATACCTGCACCGAAGCCATTATCAGCTGTAGTTTCAGGTTGAACAATAACACTACGTTGAGAATCACCAATAATTGCTTGAGTATCTTTTACAACAATTGGCAGCTGCTCTTCATAAGTGCCATTTTTAACATAAATTACTGAGTTTGTTGGAGCTGTGGCACAAGCATATTTAATAGAAGCAAAGGGTGTAGCCATTGCTTGACCTGAATCTACAGTATCCGTACCATGAGGGGCAACGTAGTATACGTTATTTGAATTAGTAGCACCAATCCACGCATAGTTAATACCGTCTGCTGCAACTGTTAAAGAGCTACCTGTATCTGATGCAGTAACCACCGGCAACACATCTGTTGCACCTCTTGCAAAGAATTCCCATTTAGCTGCTGCTACATCTGTTGCAAAAGTTGCTGCTTGGTGATCTACTAAACAAATATAGCTTGAAATACCATCTTTAATAATATCATCTACTTTGTAATAAGATCCTGTTGCCCAACCACCTTTGTAATCTACGCCAGAACTAAATTTTTGCCACTTATTAGAAGCCAAATCTGCAGCAAAAGAACCTGAAGCGTGAGGTTCTAGAGCAATAAAAGTATTACCACCATAAGAAACAACATCATCAGTATCATAGTCAGTAGTGGTTGCCCATGTTGCTCTGTTGTTAATGCCACCGTTTAAGCGAATCCAATCAGAGGTTTGAGTAGAAGGGTTTTGAGCATTATTATCTCTAAGTGCTTTATATAAAGAACCACCATAAGTTACAACCTGATTAATTAGATAAGCGGTTGAGCTTGACCAATTCCCTTGATGGCTGAATCCTTCAATTACAAGTTCCCAATCGGAAGTACTTGAGGGCGGTAAAGTTGCTGATACGTCATTTTTAGCACGATAAGCATTGGCTCCGTAAAGGACAATATCATTTAGATAGTATTGAGTAGCATTATCATAAGCACCTTGAAACTTAGTACCTGCGACATATGTTTCCCAATTAGCTGTATCAGTTGGCAAGTTGCCTGTTGTATTAGCAATTGCACGATAAAGGTTTGGACCGTAAGCTACAAGATCTCCTGGAACATACGCGGTTGAATTGTTATAGACCCCTTCAGGAGAAATACCTTCAACAAATTGATCCCAATAAGTTGTTACTGTTGGTAAATTTCCTGTTGTGTCTTGTTTAGCCATATAAACAGAGCCACCATAAGTAACCATGTCGTTCTTTTGATAAGCGGCTGTATTACTGTAAACACCTTCATATTGAATACCGTCTACAAATTGTGACCAGTAAGTAGTATTAGGAGGTGTTTGTCCTGTGCTACCTAAAACAGACACATAAACTTTACCACCGTGGCTTACAGCATCTCCAACTTGATAAGTAGTAGTTGTATCAAATACACCTTCAAACTTAAAGCCTTCTACCATTAAAGCCCAATAAGCTGTATCTGTTGGTACATTACCGCTTGTTTTTAATGTGTGAGTATATACATAAACGTTACCGCCATACTTGACGATATCATTTCTTTCATACGTTGTTCCGTTTGCCCACTCACCTGCAAAATGGAAACGTAGTTTTCCTAAATCAATTAATTGTGCCATATTTCCACTTTCTTTAAAGCATTTTCATTATTAAATGACCATTACTATTATCAAACTCAAAATCAATATTATCTGAACTCCAGAACCAATGCTTATAAGCTTCAGGGTCTAAGATTTCAGTATCTTGATCTGGAATTTTAACAACTGTTGTTCCATCATTTATAATATCTATTGTGCAGTCTCCTTGATCATTCAAATGAAAACCATAAAAAGTTTTATCTGAAAGAGCAGAGCCTTCATAAAATCCACCTACTTTAGCCATTATGTTACCTCGCTAAGAATTGATAATATCACATCCACCCCTGTTGTTTGAGCTTGAGAAATAACAGCAGCAACAGTAATTGTGTCATTGTTGTCTAACACCAACTTATTACCTTTCATTATTTCAATATGCTCACCAGCGTCTATTCGAAGGTCTTTTGCAATATAATAATCAACTCCGCTTTTAGTGATATAAATGTGAAAGGCAATTGTTGCACCTGTTAAATTGGCAATATTAGCACCAATTAAAATGGATTTACTATTTGCAGGTGTCGTATAAAGAAGTTGCGGAGTATGAGCTACGTTTTTGCTTACTCTATTAATAAAACTTGACATGGCACTATCCTAACGCTATTGCTAGAATAAGAGCTTCAGCTTGTGCTGTAGGAACAATGCTGTTGTCTACAGCTGTCAATTCTGTATTTAAATTAATAAAGTTATCATCAAGCTCTTTATTAGTAAGAGGAGTTCCCTTGGGGCTACTACCTTCTTGTCTTAATGTAAGACTAGCTGTCATAATAACCTCCTATTATGGTTCAATAGTAATTTTCCAAGTAACTGTCAAAGTATCATACTGACCTTTGTTAATCACAGGAAATACTGTACGGCAAAGCATAGTACCTGCAGTTGCATCGTTAAATGTACCTGCTTCGGTTACTGCGCCTGTCCCTGTTCCAGGAAGGAAGGTAGCAACATATTGAATTGCGTCATCTGCCACTGTTGTAGTAACAATTGTTGTTGATGTAAGAGCTACGCGAGCTAGCTCACTACCTAATGCTGTGTCTGCACCTGCAGCAGCAGTGGTTCCTGCCCCAATTGCCATGTGCGTCATTACAGCATCGGTTGTGTCTTTCATACGGCTTGCAATGTAAGCTAAGCCTGTATCAACGACTAAGTTTTTAATTTCTATTACCTGATCTTTTTTATCAGGAGACGAAAGGACAAATTTAACATTGCCTTTCATCGCTAGTTTATCATTAATCATATTAAGGATCCTTTAAAAATATGAATTTGTACCAGTGTAATCTTCCAACATATATTCTTCAGCTACATAGTTATGTAAATTTAATCTGCCACTATCTGCAGCAGTAGCAGTATCTACATAATCTCTAAAGAATGTGATCACGGTTGAAAGAATATCGTTTGTAGTTGCAGTGTCTTGTTTTCCTAAGTTGGTATTAAATACTGCAAAGTCGATTGTTGAAGATGTATCTTCTCTAGGTCTTGACATGTGCGCTGCAAATATATCTAATATAGAAGCGAAATCTTTTGTTGTACCGTCTTCGGCTTCAAAGTCTTCTACCGTTTTAACGGTATCAACTATTGATTTAAATATATTTCTGTAACTAAAATCAGTTATGCCACTAGTGTCAAAATTAACGTCTCTAATGTGTGCTGTCTGATCATCATCAGGGTCTGCACTGCCATAGAAGTCATCTGTTACGCCTATAGTATCAAATATAGACTTAAATAAAACCTTTTCTACTAACTCAGGAGTTGCAACTTCGTCAAACTTATCTGGCTCTATTAATTTTTCATCTATTTCTGTAGTAGTAGAAGTATCTAAAGCAATCTTTCCAATAGTTTGTTTTACAAATTCTGTAAGATCAACTTCATCAAAAAAGTTTTTGCCTGTTACTATTTCTACTTTTTCAGGAGTTTGTAATATTTCAAACTTCCCAAGATTACTAATATTTTGTACTAAGTCTTTAGCACTAGAAATATCAAAACTAGCTTTATCTACTGAAGATATTCTAAAATCAGGTACAGTATAAGTATCTGGTTGAAATATAAACTTTGTTCTATCTGGCTGTCTACTTTCACCTAAACCCGATAAGTCTACTTCTAAAATAATATTATCTGTTTTAGAAGCTATATCTTGTTCAGACCTATCTACTGTAACTGTAGGAGTATTTACATTAGTTGTAATTTCTTGTTTTACAGGTTTATTTCCTAAAACATCTTGTGATGTAATTGTAAAAGTAGTCTTTTTGTCAGCCATAATAGCGTTCCTTCTTAAACGTCAGGTACTATATCTGTTGGGCTAAATAAAAATTCAACCATACCTCTAATTGGTTTCCATGTTCTACTATAAATAGAATCTGTTGGTTCTGTTACTCTTAATTCAAAGAAGCCATAGATAGGAGATTTTACTGTTGGTTGTACAGCGTAATTGCTTGCAAGAGTGTCTGGAAATTGAACATAAATCTTATTTAATAATGTTACTACCCAAAGAGGATCTTGATCGGGAGTTGTTGAGTTAACTCTACCTGCACCTTCTGTTAATCTATAATACACTGTATTGTGTAATACTATTTCTTCTCTGTTGTAAGCTTGAACGTCTTGCCATGTTCCTCTATAAGTAGGAACTCTTACTACTAATGTGTTTTGTACACCACTAGGTTCAATGGATGTTGGCCTGTCATAGTCTTCACCTACAATTTTACCTGTATGACTTGTATTATTAGCAGCCTCTACTACTACTGCTTCAAAATCATAACCCGTATTAGCGGTAGCATCGTCCACAAAATTTAAAGTAACAGGAAATTCAAGCTGTTCTCCTCTAACTAGGGAAAATAGCACACCACCAGAATCACTAATAATGTCATTAGTGTCAGGTGCAAGAATACGACTTCTAGCCATTTTTATTTCCTTTATAAATATGTAGCGACCTTATAAGCTGCTGTCATTTGTGCTTTAAGAATATCAGAAGTAACACCTCCAGCTGCAGAAGCCGCCTTTGCAGTTGCTTTAGAAGTCTTGTAGACTGCTTTACTTGCTTTCCCCATTGCTCTTTTTGTAGAAGGAGCAGATAGTGCAGCACTTGTAAAACCACCAATCAACATATTTCTAGTAGCAAGATCACTACCAGACTTCATAAATCGAGTTGAGGCTTCTTCTAGTCTCTTATCTGCAGCTTTAAATTGTGCAGCAGCTCTCTTATTAGTTTTTCTTTTCTTTTTAGCTATTTTTCTTTGCAAACTTGCAACTTTAATATCGGCTCTAGCAATGTTGCGATCTCGTGCGAGATTGTCAAGAAAACCACCTTTTTTCTTTCTAGCCATTGCGGAAGCTTTTTGAGCTTTCTTAAGAGCAGTTTTTTGTTTAGCTGTTCTTTTTTTGGCCATCTTAGCGAATTTATTTGTAAATAATTTTTTCATTTTAAAATCCAAAACCTCTTGTTGTAACCTTTGATCCTGAACGGATTGGATATAGATATTCAACAGCATACCGTAAAGCATCTGTCCAGTGTTCTATTCCTTCTTTTTTATCTATTGTAGCTGAATCAGGATTTGATTCTAACCATTGAGTTCTTTCAATCGACTTAACTGTGTTTACACACTTAGGGTGAATTAACATATCAATATCACCATTAGCATTTTTAAACTTTTTGTTTACAGCAGCTACACTATCAATTATAGGAGGTGCTTTACTATGAGCTCTAGTAGCTATTCTGTGTGTTTCTAATATACGAAAATCTGTAACACCTACAGCAGCGGAAGTTTTTCTAGCTCTTCCTGAAGGGTCTGGATAACTAATTATCTTATGCCCTTGGTATTTATCAATTAATGCTTTTGCTAAAGATTCAGTGTCAGGATGACCTTGCATTTCATCTAATATGTGTATTTGACCACCTCTAATAGCAAAAATAACGCTAGCCATTATTCCAACATTAAAGTCAATTGCTACGTGTACATCTTCATTATCATTAAATTTAGGCAGGTCTTTGTCAATATGATCCTTACGGTTAAATGTGTAGAACACATTGCTACCAGAATCTTCGAAGCTTGCAGTATATTCTCTGGAAAACTTTAAAGGATCAAGTGTAAGTTTAATTCGATCAATTTCTTCTTCATCTAGGAAGGGAGAGTCTTTGTACGTATAAGTATAACTTTTCCAATCATTATCATAATCTTGTCTATTGTACATTTCATAAAAATAATCATAACCTCTAGGAGTACTAATTATCAAAGCTTTGCCAGAATTGGCATTAAACTTTTTAGCATTCATAGGTGACCACCTAGTAGCAACACAAGGTTGTATAATCGATTCCCAAGATTCCTTGAGATTCATCCCTGCGCCTTTCCAAGAAGTGACCTCATCAGCTACTATAAAATATTGACCTGTACCGCGCATCCTTTGAGACGCCTCATAAGACCATAGCTTAAGCTGTACATTATTAGGAAACCAAAACTGACCTGCAGCTTTAGACGCTTTATCTGCAAAGTCTTCCATCCCTAATTGCCAAGCTATCAACGGATAATAAATATCTACTGCTTGGCTGTAAGTGGGGGCAATGAGTGCTACATTTTTATTAGGCACACTCTCATCTAAATTCATCAGTTCTTGTACTGCTATTATTGCGGCGGTAGCTGCAAGATAAGACTTACCAAAGCCACGGCTAGCATTAACTACTGCATAACGACAATTGTCTTCAACAAATAAATCTCTAATAACTTCTGACTGTTTCTCATGTAACTTTATCATACTAAGCCTTTAAGCGACTATAAAATCTACGATTTGACCTGTCGGTGTTCGTAGTTTGTTTGGGTTTGGATTATACGCATATCTCTGATTGACTAACTTTAAATCTTCTACAGGAGTATCAGGGGTAATTCTATTAGGTTCTCTGATTTCTTCCTCGTTATTTCTAGCAGACCTGTCTTTATCTGCTGATTCAAATACAGTATTGACATGAGTATTGAATGGCATACTAGGTAAAGGAAAATGAGACAATAAAGTCATTACTTCTTCCTTCCTAACTTTTTCTTGATCTTCTTGGGCTGTTGAGACGTCTTCTTTCCTTTGGCAAGATCAGCTCGCTTTTTTCTTGTTGTGGCGGCATACTGTGCTTTGGTAAGTTTCTCACGATCCCTTTTAGGCAGATAACGCTCACCAGTAGCATTCTTACCACTGATGCTATTTTTGCCACTTTTAGTACCCCAATCTTGCTTAGTCCACTTAGTCATAGACTTTTGCGCTTTAGTTTTAGAGCCAGTATATTTACCGCCTCGTTCTTTGTATATCTTAGCTGCTAGCTGCATAGCTCTAGCTGAGTGACCACCCATACGAGACACAGCGGTCTTTTTAGCAGCCTCCCAAATCTTTGGATTAGCTCTTCCCATTAGTGTCTCCTTGTATACAAGTCATCCTAATGCCATATCTTTCTTCTGGTAGCATAGCGTGATATAGATTGTCAAACTCTTTAAAGCATTGATACATGTCAGGATATACGCCAACCTTCTTTACTTCAGGTTCGCCATTATATAGCCATATAAATACTAGAGTCCACATTTATTTCTTGCCACCACCCTTTTTCTTATAAGCCATTATTTCTTCCTCATAGCTCTTAATTTAGACATTTTATCTTTTTTAGGTGTCACTGCTTTTTTCTTTTTGGACGGACGACCGACCTTTGAGCCGTAAGTTCCTTTTCCTTGTGGCATGTTTCACTCCTATTAGTTTGTTTTGAGTTATAATTATTACCGTATTATCATCATCATAAAAAGTATAATGATATTTTTTCTTAATATATCTTATACCGTTAGCCATACGAAACCTGCTAAACAGCTTCCTAAGAGAATTAAAAGAAATATACCTGCGCTCCACTCAATTATAGATTGCTTGATTTCCATCTTACGAAATTCATGGTCTTTTTTTTGTTTACGAATCTTTGCTTCAATACTTAGAAGTTCTTCCCAATGTGATGGCCCATAAAGTAAACAAATAAACTCTTTTAATTCTGCACGCATTGAATCTCTTTTCTTTTGTGCAGCAAATATTTCCATGGCTTGAGCTTCAGTACCGCCACCTAATGCTTTATACCAAGGAGGGTTATCGCTTTGTCTCTGAGCAAAGTCTATATCAGCCATAGCTCCAGCCCATTGAGATAATTGTCCACCCATGTCTTGTAAATCTTTGCCTACTTGAATGCCCTTTTTGATAGCGTTAAACGCAGCGGAGGCTCCAGCAATAGCAGTAATTGGATCTATCATAGTATTCCCCTAGCTGTTAATTTTGCTATCAGGGATATATCTGTTATCTAATCTGTCGGTCTTTTTCCATCATAAGCCTAATGGCTTTTATATTTTCATCCATACGTACTAAAGTTAACGCTTGGGTTTGGACTATAGTCTCTAAAGAGTCTAATCGGCCTTCTTGCCTCATTAAATCTCTTGTGTTATTTTCAATAGCATTATCTAAACTAGACACATACCATACAAGAGCTACCGTCTGTAATAAAATAGCTAAAATAAATGTTACAGGTACGCTCTTGGAGAGATGCCATGATTCTTCATCATTCATCCTTATCTTCCTTTTTATTATCAGTAAGTAGTATTGAGATAGGTTTCTTTTCAGTAACTTCTTGCTCAATCTTGTCAGGGATCTTCTTATAGCCATAAGCCATTAAGTTATTTATGAGTGTACCTTGAGTGGCTGTCATCTGAGCATAAGCGCCAGAAGTATGTTTGCCAATAGTTTCTAAATAGTCTAGCTTAGTCTGTATATCGTTATATTTCTCAACCATCATTTCAATAGGATCAAAGCCTAATTCTTCAAGCTTTTTTACAGAGGACATAGAGTTAATGTTCTTAGATCCTTTAGGACGTCCAGCACCTTCTCTGCGACCGCCCATCTGAGGTTTAGTCGGATGAGGATTTGCCATAATTTTTTCCTTTATGTGATAGGTAGAGGAGCATTGTCAGGAGGTAAGTTAGGAACAGGTGCGTTCTCAGGGGCTTTCGGAATTTCCATTTTGCTTCTCTTTTCTTTTATAGATTCTTTTTCAATTGAAATTTTTTTTAACGCTTTTAAATAATTAAAAAAATAAATAATTAATTATATGAAAACATTAAAAAGCTGTTAATTAAAGACAGTAAAATAATAACTACATTAAGGATACCAAAGTGATACTTAATAACCCCCCGAAAAGAGGTATAAGAGTACACTCAGTGGGTACTATCGGGGGGCATAAAGAACATCTCTTTTCAAGTACCAATAAGAGAGTCCAAAGTATCACTTCGGTAGAACCTTAGCAAAGTTATTCTTAAACGTCAGGTATTTAAAAACGCTATAAAAGATCCTGCATAGTACATTGCAGCTAACCAAAAAAATCCTTTAATAGTGAAAAATAGTATAGCTAACCAGCCAATTTTTTTAATAAAAGATAATTTATTTGTCATTACTATTATTCATTACAAACTCATAAAGAGTTTCAGCATTCTTTTTTATTTCATTAGGAGTGTACATAACAGGCACATATTTATCCCAAGCTTTAAGAGCTTCTTCAGTATTATCTTTGTAAAGCTCCATAGCTTTTTCTGCCATAATCATGTTAGAACTATAAGTCTGATCCATCATGTCCTTTGCCATAGAAAGAACGTCATAACGAATTTGATAAGGGTTTTTAGTATATTTTTCCATAATATTTTCCTTTGTGTGTTGTGTGATAAAAAAAAAAAAATAGGGGAGATCCCCTCAAAGTATCCTTCATCATCCAGTTAAGGACAACGAAAGATACTTTGAGGGGATCTCTAGTTTTTTATGTTTAGGTTTAATCTTTTTCTTTTTATTAGGAATTGTTTTAGGCCTGAACTTAGGCGTCATTAATGCTTTAGCAACAGGATTTACAATACGTTTAACTTTCATTGTTAATTTCCTTTAATAAAAATAGTCATCATTAGGGGGATAAAGGTCATCCCACTCTTGTTGTTCATAGTTGTCATTTTCTTCAAACTCATCTTCTTTTTCAACAGGTTGAGTAGTATCAACTAAAACTGGTTTAAAAATATAAGTTTTTACTAGATAGCCTAGATTACTTAATCTTTCTACTTCTTCTTGTGCAGATTGAAAACATTCATAGTTACAACTTTCCTGATAAGTAGTATTAGGGTCTTCTTCACACAATGCAAAGACTGAGTAAGTGCATTTAGGTTCAAACATTATTATTCCTTTATAGTGGCGATCTCTGCAGGATTCGAACCTGCGACCTAGTGCTTAGAAGGCACTTGCTCTATCCAGCTGAGCTAAGAGATCGTTTTAAGAATTGGCAGGGGTAGTAGGAATTGAACCCACTCTAAAAGATTTGGAATCTCTTGTGCTACCGTAACACTTTACCCCTGCATAGTAAAATTACATAGGTGCAATTTGGGCTATAGCAAGACCAATAATAACTCCTACTACAAGTACCTTTTTATTAGCCATAATTGCTAACTTTAAATTTTTCATCATTTCCATTTCATTTCCTCTCTTAATGGGCTACATAACCCTTTTCACCATTAACCATACCACTGTAATATTTATACTGATTATTCCATTCGAGGGGGTAAAAAGTATCATTATCGTAAGTCTTGACGTAATGAAATTGATTGTTAGGATGCCAAACAGCCCTAACAGGGATCATTTCTTTAGTTTGATCATAAGGTATAAAATGTTCTGTCATATTTCCTCTACTATTACTATTTCAACATTATAAGGATTTGGACGATCTTTAACATTATCAAAACAATCCTTAGAGACTAGTATTACATCTACTCTGGGTGTTTCAATAAATCCTGATTCTGAACAGATTTCCCACCTGTACATAGAAAAACTTCTTTGTCCGTAGTACCTATTAGCATTATCTAATCTTGATCGATTACTGTCGGTAACAAAAAAACATTTTTCTGGATCTTCCCACAGATAATTAATAATCTCATACGCATATTTGTCCATACCGTATATACCAATTTCTGCAATATCTTTATATTTTTTGAGGAAGTCTTCTCTAGCAGTTTTAGGGCTATGCTTTAGTTTTATTTTAGGAGTCATTTTAACTCCAGGCTTTCTGCCTCTTTTCTTTTTAACGACTTCTTCAGTCATCATTAAACTCTTCCTCTAAATCTACGGCTGTACCAACTAACTTAATAACTACTGGTACTGTTTTCATTGTAAAGTCATCTGTAATTAAGTTTAACCATTTTTCTCTATTAGTTTTTGTAATTTCATCTAAATTTTTGTACACATAAGGTACTTTCTTTTTATCTAAAAAGGACTTAGCTCTATCACACCATATACAATTATTTTTACCTATGATATAATACATTAATTATCCTCTTCATCTAATACCTTTAAAGTTAAAGTAACTGCGTCTGTAAAAATTCTTTTAAATATTTCATCGAAAGTATCACTTGTATTAAAATCAAATCCATCTTTTATATAGTCTTGATACATTTCGTCTATCATCTCATACATCTCATCATTCATAATAGTTTATCTGGTCCTCTACGAGTTTTTTCACCACGTTTCTTAATATCTTCTTCTCTCCAAATCAAATTATTAATTTGTGATCTGCTAATTCCAATATCCAATAATTCTCTATCAGATAATTGGTTTAATTCTTTTATAACATTACGATGAGATCTCCATCGAATAATATATTTCCAAAATCTAATCATTATATTGATACTCCTTTATTAGTCATTTGTACACATTTAGAAATGACAAATGAATTCTTTGTAGGTTTTTGTTTTTCTAAAGATTCGTTTATAATTTTTTCAGATGTTTTACAAGTATTTAAATCTGGATAAATTACTTGATTAGAAGAAATTTTAAATGTTTGAGAATCTAAAAATAACATAAATATTATTATATACATTAATTTTCACTTTCGCTTTTTATTTTAAAAGCGGCAGAAACGAGAGCATCAATCATAATGTCGGCAGATAAATCTCCTGTAGATGATATATTAACGGATTTATCTTCTGTAATTTCTATTACAATAGCACCGTAAGTAAAAACCTCTTCACAGGAATCTAATACAAAGGAATGTGCATCAAAATATTTTTCCTCAAAATCTTCTTCCTTTTTTTGTTGAAGTTTTTTATTTATATCAATTACGTTGGTCATTACAAAGGAAGCCAATTTAAATAATTTAATACATAAAGACCTACCCAAGTAATACATACGCTTGCAATAGTAAACCCCATTGCTGAGCCTAATAGTCTACCTAAAGATTCTAATAAAGTTTTAGGTTGATCCGACATGAGACATTCCTTTGTTTCTACGCTTGTGTTTATTCATTGATGATGTTTTTAAGTTTTTATTACCTATCGATGTTTTCTTAGGTTTACTAAACTTTATTTTTTTAAAGCCTATCACTTTCGCCATAAATCTTTTCCCATTCTTTAGGGGTAATACCCGACATTATAAATTCACGTTCTTCAGCAGGTAAATGCGGAAAAACATCTTGTATTAGTTCTCCGTTACGATGTCTTTGCAATTGTTCTTCAGTAACATCTAATTGCATAGTATTATACTCGCTTGATAATATAGATTTTCTTTGAACAGCTATCATTTATTACTCCTTAATAATTCTAAACAAGCAATTGCCTCATTAGGATTTTCTATTATAATACGTGCTCTTTCCAGTTCTTTTTCACATACATTTATATTACCGTAAGTGCCTAAATGGTAATAATTAATACCACCACCATCATTAACTACTAACTGTAACCATACTAAAGCCCACATTAATCTTTCCCTATATTTTTTGGTTCATATACTGCACCATTGTATTGACTACCTGTCTTTTTATCAGCACCAAAATCAAAAAAAGCTAATATAACTAATATTGCCATAATCCAATAAAATGAAACTTTACTCCATTTAATAAAACCTTCAAACGTTTTCTTTGCTTCTACTTCTGCTAATTCTCTCGGACTACTCATTTGTTACTCCTTATTGTTCTTTAACGTCAAGTATTGCTTTCCCTTGTCTACTAGTCTTTCTATGTTTAAAAAAAGTAATAGTATTTAGACTTGTGTTAATGGTGACCATTAATAACAGCCACCATTGCCACCAAACTAAACCGCCAATATCTAGCATAGTTTATTACATACATAAATCTTCGTATTTACCAGTATAAATACGATGTTTGCTTCTATCTTGGTTATCATAAATATTTTTCCACCATTTTAAATAAGCTATCATATCTCACAACCTCCTGCACCACAAGCTAATGTTTGAGCACCTTCTGTATTGTCCTCTAATTCATAATTAGGAAGTAACGAATAATCTACTAAAGGCATAGCTTTAACGGCTTTAATCCAATCTTGCTCAGAACAAGCAGTATAAGGTGCTTGCTGATAAGTATGTTCTGAATAAGGCAAGAAACTAATACCTGTTATTTGATCAAAGTGTTTATATACCCAATCACCAACTTGCATCCACTCGTCTTCTTTAACATAAATAGTTACTGACACAGAGTGTTCTGACCAGTTTTCTTGAAATTTAAGCCAATTTTCAAGTTGTTGTATAGCTGTTTGTTCGTTAGCTAATGTAGCACCTGATGGTGACTTTACTGGAAAATAGAACACCGTTGTCTTTAAAGGATTCATTAAATCAGCTTCATTGGGTACACCTTGATCTTTTAACATTTCAGTTAATGGATCATTGTTAGATTGTCTTACTGCCCTAATATAATAAGGTGAAAATCTACCATGTATACCACTGCTGCTATCTACTAGCTGTGAAACTGTACCGCTTGGTTTAACTGTTGTTATTGCTGTAGAAGGCTTTATTCCAAGTTTCTCAGCATATTCTTTATTTGTATCTACTGCAACTTGCTTTAATCTACGTAGCATTGCAGGATCTGGGTTTCTTAGTACTCTACAATCTTGAATACCTGTTAAAGAAACTCCTAATAATCTCTCATCTTCACAATTTCTTTGCCATACTTTTCGTACATATTTAAAATCAGTTAACATTGACTGCAATGTACCTAATATAGTGGCAACTTTAATTTTATCTGCAAGATCTTCTTCTGTATCGTTTTCTCTACAGATTACTTCTGATAAATTACATAATTGATTTGACCGTAAAAGTATCTCAGCACAAGGATTAGAGCCTTCAATTAAAGAAGATTCTCTACGCCCTTTATTGTTTTGTTTTTGAGCACCATAACGGCTAAATATACCTCGTTCACCTGACCCTGATTTCATTAAAGAAACCCATTCTTCCATAAACACATTCATAGAAGGTTTTTGGTCATATACTGCAGAGTTATTAGCTAACGCTCGTTGTTCTTCTGTTTCCCACCAACGACCAGATTTAGAATCTCTAATTTCAGGATCTCCAAGGTCTGACATTGAAATAAGTGCTGAACGCCTAACACCCCCTACTACAACTATTTCTGCTATTTTACAAACGATATCGTGTACTTCAATTGGACGTAATTTTCGTCCTGCTGCATTCTTAAATGTTTTAGTTACAAAGTTAAAAAGATCCACAAGTGGTTGCGGACCAGAAGCGCGTCCACCCATAGTTTTAAGTCGTGCGCCCTCTGGACGTACTTTACTATAATCCCATTCATGTATATTTCCTAAATATAAATCTGCTATTAGTTTTCTCAAAGCTTTAGCCCAACCTTCAGCAGAGTCTTCTACTTGAATAACTCTTTCAGTTTTAACAAAAGCATCATTAATTATAGGAAGTTTATTGACGTATTTAGCTTCGGCACTAAAACCAACACCAGTACCTGCCATTAATATGAAAAGTATTTCATCAAATGCTCTTGGATGGTTTATAGCTGCAAAACTACAATTATAACCTCTAAAATGATTTTGTGCTAATGCTTTACCTGCTGACCACATAGATCTCATTGAAGGCATTACTTCGTGATTATACACTGAGTTTTTTATATTATTAAATTCGTCTTTAGTTAAAGTGTTATCTCCAACTTGCTCTTGCCAAAAACCAATAAGTCGATCTACTGTTTCATCCCACGTTTCACGACGATTCCAATCATCTAGATAACGTGAATAACGAGACAGATGGATAAAGCTTTGGTATGGGTCCATGTTATTTTCCCTTCATAATAAATGGTAGTTCAATTATTCTTCGTTTTGTTTTTTTAATTCATCTTGAAGTTCTTCAAGCATTGTTTCTTTTTTAAATCTTTTATCTAAATCAATACCCCAAGTATTAATAGCATATTCATCTAATTCATTTTTATCCATATCTTCTAAATTAATTTCAGAAGTCATAGTAACTGTATCATCATCAATGGATATATTAATTTCTTCACCTTCAGAGTGATCTCCACACCACATACTATGTAGTATTTTTAATTCATTAGATGTAAATATTTTCTTAGTATTAGCATTGTTTATATACTTGTGGAAAGCCTCATTAGTATATCCTTTGGCTTTTAGCCTGTCGAATTCTGCCTTCAATGTAGCATCCTTTCATTTTTGTTAGCAATATTAAAGAAGGTGTCAGCATAATAATAAAGAGAGTCAAATGTATCATCATCTTCTTCATTTAAATCATCTGCCATACCTTGTAAATATTTTTGTATATTTGGATTAAGTTGAGAAATGTCAGCCCCTGAGTCTAGAAGCTGACATATTATTGAGAGTTGAACTAAGTGTTGTTCATCCATTTTAAATTGTGATTTCATCTTGTTTTTCGAATTCATCAGATCCCTTTTTTAATCTTCCTGCTTCAAAGTTATAATAGAGGGTTCCAGATGGACCAGTTAATCCTGTATATCGACACTTAAGAACTTTTGTTTTAATAGTGTTACGTTCTTCTTCCCTATCTGATCCAACATCTCTCGCAAATGCGATAATATCCATAGAGATTTGTTTAATAGAACCTGAACCTCGAATATCATCCATTGAGGGTAATTTGCCTTCTTCGAAGCTTTTACCTTTATTATCTGTTTTACGAAGATGACTAATAAGGCCAATCCATACATCATGTTTTTTAACTAATCTTAACAAGTCATTCATAATCTTATCTATTGCTTCATTTCCAGTTAGTCCTTCGGTTCCTTCTGAAGCCAAAATAGTAATGTGATCAACGAACAGGTACTTACAACCGCTAAGGCACATGTACTCCAGAAAATCCATGATAGATCCATCTGAGATTGAGCCTTGATGATCAAGTACCATAACCCTATTATCCCCGAAAATTGAATCAAAACCAACCTTAAGTTCCTCGATAGGTATTTCTTCATTAGCGGGGTTTCTTGAAATAGCCATTCCTGCCATTTTTCTGGCAGTTTCAGCTGGAGACTCTTCAAGCGAAATAATGCCAATTTTATCTTTTGTATTTTCAAGAAGATGTACTGCAATTTCACGAAGGAGTGTAGATTTCCCACTCCCTGTTCCCGAAGTCCATAAGGTAATTTCGCCAAAACGCATTCCTTTTAGTTTATCATTTAACCCATCCATAAAAGGTGGATAAGGTACTGATTCTATTTCGTTATATTTTTCTAATTGATCCCACAATTGATCTTTAGTAAGAATACCTGCAGGTGTATATTCTGTTGCATTATAAATACATTTTAAGACTTCGTCAGGCGATCTAATCCACAAGTCACTAGCATCTTTTTCTTCGGATGTGACTATTTTTATTTTGTCATAACCAATAATACGCGCTGCTTCTTTTGTGGCAATTTGACCTGCCTCGTCTTTATCAAACCATAATATTATTTCATTAAAGTTTCTTAAATAGTCTCTGCATTCAATTAAATCTTTTACCGAACTAGCACTTCTTAAGCTTACAACAGGATAAAAGGTCTTATATTTTTTATACCATGCAGATTGAACTGCCATAGCATCTAATTCGCCTTCTGTTATAACTATTCTTTTTCCTGATGAATATAATTGCTGTCCAAAGATTCCACCGTTAATTTTTCCAATAGAGGTAAAGTCTTTGGGTAATTTTCTGACCTTGTATCCGACAAGTTGTGTGCCAGAGTAGTAAGGGTAATAATGACTATCAATATTACCGTCAAGATCGTAAGAAATTTTGACACCATAATGCTTAGCCACCTCTTTATATATGTTGCGCTCTTTGAAACCACGAGTAGAATAATCATTTTCTACTTCTTGCAGTTTATTAAAATTATATTTATTCCAGTCTGTATTATCTGGCATTATTGTACCCTCTTTTGGGGCTAAAAAATTCTGTCTACATGAAAAACAAAAAGCAGATTTATCTTCGTATATTTGTTTAGCATCACTGCTTCCACATTTCTCACAAGGTTGATTACGGCTTATTATTCTTCCCATTATCATCTTCCATTGTTAACTCAGCTATAAACTTACTTGATTCTTGAAAAAACAAATAAAAAATAACAGCAATAATAGGATCAAAAGCTTTATAACCTAGTGCATAGTCAAATAATCCTAATAATAAGGAAAACATTGCGGCTAGCCACATTGCTGGAGCTATCGGAGAAACTTTCATTTAATACCTCTTTTTTATCTTGCTGACATAATCTATTGTTCTTTTTGTAGGGTATTCATTAGGTCTAAATCTAATGGCTGCAATTTGTTGATTATAATATCTAGCTTTTCCTGTGCTCTCTTGTTTATAATCTATCATACAACCTGTTGCCATTTGTAAATATGCTTCTGCATAATACAATCCACCCCTTGAGCTATAAAGATCTATCATGTCAAATCTAAAATGTTTTTTTCCGTACTTTTTAATATCTTCTTTTAAATATTTAGAAGAGCCTACATAGCTTCTCCAACTCATTTCTTTACCATAGGTTCTAGACTTTTTCTTACCATGATGATAAAATTGTTTTTTACCTATATAAAAAGTTTTGTCTTTAATGTTTTCTATACAATAGACAAAGCCAAAGTAATCAGCAGATTGAAACTTACCACCAGACCACTCCCAATGGCCAAAATCATCCACATATTGCTTGATCATATTGTGTCCTTGAGAAATGAAAGTAATCTGTAGGAGTTCTTAATATATGTATTAATTTCCCATTCGCTAGCAAGTAATTATATCCTTCTTCGCCATAATACTTTTCATAGGCTTTGCAAGCTGCTACAGCAGGAGGTTCTTCTAAAAGAAGCTTCTCAGCTTTCTTTGGACCAATTCCAGGCACTCCAGGAATATTATCTGTAGAGTCACCCATAATTATTTGTTTCCAATAGTGATAATTAGCATCTTCTTCTTGTACAGTGTACACAAGATCCTTTCTAGGGTTATAATGTCTCCCCCCTATACAATCTAAATCTTTATCTACACTAACTACAATATAGTCTTTAAAATTATTAGATTTTTCAATTTGATTAGCCCAAATTCTTAGCATATCATCTGCTTCGCAATTATCAGCAAATATACACCCTTCATAATCATTAACAATGTCTGACTTCAAATCGAAGAACCATTCTGGTCTTTCTGATTTTGATTTAGCACGATTTGCTTTATATAAACTATAAATATCGTATCTGAAGTTACTACCCTCATTGTTTCCAATTGCCATAGCATAGTCATCTACAAATAATGATTCTGTTATAGATGTGAACAAACTATCAAAATTCTCTTTAGCATGTTCTTTAGATTCTGCTCCCCACATAGCCATATAAAATAATACATCACCATCAATAAGTGCTATCATAATAGCTCCTTTAATTGTTCTTTAACGTCAAGTATTTTTTATTGTTTTTTTCCAACAAGTTGACGTCTTTCTAACTTATAATAATTTTCTTTCATAAGAGTTTCTAGACTAACTCCCATTTTGTGAGCAATCGCGGTTACATACCATAATACGTCTCCTAATTCTTCAATAGTTTCATCATCAGTAGTTGCATTAATAACTTCATCAACTTCTTCTTTAAGACCATGAGACAAATAATTATAATGACGATGATCTTTATTATCATGATAAAATTGCATCGCTAAATATTCATATAATTCACTATTCATATAGTATCTTTCCTAACTATTCGAAACATTCCTTCAGGGCTATTAACAGAAGATACAATATCTAACAATTGGTCATAACCTATTGCAATTACATCATATTCATCTTTATATTCTTGATATTGTCTAAGAAAAACATTTCCAGTTTCTCCTATAATCATTTCAATATCTTCAAACTCATCTTTATCAGAGAGCACTGTTACTACACAGCTATCTTTTTCAAACTCTACTGTGTACATTTACATTCCTCTAACTCTAAACCTGCTTGATACCCTTCATCATAACCCTTGCAATAACCTATTTCTTTTCCAGTATCAAGTCCAGTATCAAAACCTTTGTCGTGCCACTCCTCTTGCTCTGTACTGTTTTGGCTTTTAGTTACTTCAATACAATTATATTCTAAGTCTTCAATATCTTTTATTAAGTCTCGATTCAAATCAATTCCTTGAAATTTAAGCTCTTCAAAAAACTTATTAAAATGATTTTGAATCATAACTTCCATAGATGTAGTAATACTCATTTTTTTTCTTTTTCCTCTAGTAATACTTTCATAAATTCTTCAATAGCCTCTACCCTAGCTTCTAAAGATTCTTTAGGAAAATTGCTTAAGGGGTTGTACCTATTAACATTTGCTTTTTCTTTAGCTCTGTTTCTTTCTTCATCTGTCATTGGACGAATTGTTAGTGTTTGTTCTTTGTTAATGGACGTCATAGTAGTCATCTCCTATTTTACAATCCCCACAGGTCATTATATTAATACCTACTGCTTTAGGTGCTTCAGCAAAACAATCAATTATAATATCTTTAGCTTGTTCGGCTTGTTCTTCTTTTACTTCAACAGTATGTTCATCATGATAAAATAATAAGTGCTTAAAATCAATATTAGCTTCTCTTAATCTTTTATCAATCATTTGAACAGTATATTTCATAACAACAGCTTCAGCACCTTGTATCAAATAATTAAGTGCCTTATGTGTTTCGTCTCTTGATAGCTTTATAGGTCTATTATCTAAACCAAGAATATAACCTCTGCTTGATACTGCTGCATTACATTTATTAATTAATTGAACTAATTTTGGTAATGCTTTTTTGTATTTAGCAACAGATTTTCTAGTTTTCTCTACTGATTGATTAATATAACCACTAAGCTTTTGAGCACCTGCCCCATAGAGATAAGCAAATATAAATCGTTTAGCTTCATTTCTTGTGCAGCCAATAATATCAGCATTCATTTGATGAATATCACCCTCTAGTACTTGTTTAGTAAAATCAGGATCATTCATATAATGAGCTAATAATCTTAATTGACAGGCTGCACTATCAGCACTAACAAGTTTATAACCTTTAGGAGTAACAAAAAGACTTCTTATTTCTTTTCCGAGCGTTGCTTTTCCTGAAGGTAAGTTGGCGATGATTTTATGAGTCTGCCTAAACGTTGGAGTACCTACGTTAAAAACATCTCCATGTAATCTTGAATTTTCATCGATATATTCGAACCACCCTTTCAAAATTGATTGTCGTGATCTTAAAGTATAATACTCCATTAAAGCTTTGCCTACATCCCCTAGTGGCTCCAAGGAACTGTCGGTGAGTTTTGCTGAGACTTTAACGAACTGTCCATTAATTTTTTTCCAGTTCCATTCATTAGGTTTCCACCCAATTGTTCCCAGATAAGACTTAACCGTATCAGTATTACCAATATCACCAATAGTATAATCAACCCTAGAGTAATCTCCAAAGATTTTGGAATCATCAATAGTGCTGCCCATGTTAGGCCCAAACCACTTGATAATGTGGGAAGATAACTTTCCTGCTTTCGTGTAAGTCGGACTTTTTGTGATTGCATAGCGTTTTCCTGTTTCTGGCTCGTACTCCTGAACATCTTCTGGTTTTACGCTATTCTTGTCAAGCACAGGAAGAGGTATGCGTTTGTTGTCATACTCCCCTTCATCATTAGTGACAGAATGTTTGTAAACACCAATAGTATTAGGATCTACAACATTTACTTTAGCTGGAAGTAAAGGATTGATATAAGTAGAGATTTCCTCCATCTTTTTATCTATATTACTAACTAAAGTTTCAGCAGCTAATTTATCAAACTGCCAACCATTCTCACACTGTTCTGTCATAATTCTATCTAATTCCATTTCAGACCGCAATGCCCGT
>Ga0102886_1000209_pt1 | contig 25459 bp, 25 predicted proteins | sample Colrivmet1550A02_FD_84499 | JGI IMG/M metagenome (GOLD analysis project Ga0102886, IMG submission 84499) | Estuarine microbial communities from the Columbia River estuary - metaG 1550A-02 | ecosystem: Environmental > Aquatic > Marine > Intertidal zone > Estuary | place: USA: Columbia River... | reverse complement strand
CCTACAGGAAATGTTTCAGAATCTATGTCTGCATAGAAACCATATTCATACTCTTTGGTTTCAAGTTCTTTTTTTAACTCATCTTCAGTATATGCCATAAGAATTAAACCTTAATAACTTTTTGCAAATATACATATAAATCAAGCTTTTTAAAATAATAAAACATGTTAATAAATCTATAATTATGTTATGATTTATTAGTTAAAATAATAGTTCAATTAAGTTATTTTTGAATAATGGATGATAACGAAAATCAAAATGAAAATGAACTTCAAAATATTAGTGAAGTAGATCTAATTAAGAGAATAACAAAATCATTTAAAAATAAAAATGACTCTACAATTCTTGATATTGGAGATGATGCAGCTATATTGAAATTTGATAAAACTAATCTTGCAATCTCACAAGATATTTTAGTTGAAGGAATTCATTTTGACCTATCCTATGTCCCTCTCAAACATTTAGGTTATAAAAGTGTTGTGGTTAATATTTCAGATATAATTTCTATGAATGTTAAGCCGTCTCATGTCTTAGTATCAATTGCAGTATCTAATAGATTTAAAATTAAAGCACTAGAGGAATTATATGAAGGTATTAAATTAGCATGCTCTTATTATAAAATTGATTTAATTGGCGGAGATACAACTTCTTCAAACAAAGGGTTAATGATTTCTGTTACTTGTATTGGAAATACTGAAAGTAAAAAAATAACAGAAAGAAAAGGGGTAAAAGAAGATGATTTGCTTGTTGTTTCAGGGGATTTAGGTGGAGCATATATGGGGCTTCAAGTTCTAGAAAGAGAAAAAAATGTATTTGAAGTAAATCCTAATTCACAACCTGATTTAAGCAGCTATACTTATTGTATTCAAAGACAGTTAAAACCAGAAGCTAGAGTTGATATTATCAATCATCTAGAAGAACTTAAGATTACTCCAACCTCTATGATAGATATTAGTGATGGATTGTCTACTGAAATAAATCATTTATCGAACTCATCCGGATTATCTTTTCATATTTATGAAGACAAAATTCCTGTCTCAGAAGAGACAAAAAAGGTTTGTGATGAATTTAAATTAAGTCAATCTGTTGCATACCTAAATGGAGGAGAAGATTATGAACTTCTATTTACAGTTTCAAAGAGACATGAAAAGAAAATAGAGAATTCTGAATATTTAACTGTTATTGGATCGTGTATAAAAAAGAAAGATGATAATTGTATGATAACTAGTCTGGGACAAAAGATTAATATTAATAGTTCTGGCTGGGATTCTTTTAACAAATAGGCTAGCCTAGAGCTACATCCAATGTCATCATAACTATAAAACCTCCTATAAACCCTAAGGTAGCTATATCGGTATATTTATCTTGCTGTGTTTCTGGTATCACTTCTTCAACAACAACGAATATCATAGCCCCCCAGCAAATGCTAATGCATAAGGCAATAATGGAGTAAAAAATGTTACAGCTAAAGCGCCAATCACACCTGCTATTGGCTCAACAATTGCAGATAATTGTCCATACCAAAAGCTTTTAAATTTACTAACTCCAGATCTTCTTAAAGGCATAGCAACAGCTATTCCTTCTGGAAAATTCTGAAGACCAATTCCAAAAGCTAAAACAACAGCTCCAGCAATAGAGGCTTCTGGTATACCCGCTGCTACTCCACCAAATAAAACTCCAACAGCAAGTCCTTCAGGTATATTATGAAGAGTTATAGCTAAAGTTAAAAGTGTTGCTCTTCTCCATGGGGTTTTTATACCCTCCGCTTCTTTAAAATTTATATGAATGTGTGGTAAAACTTTATCAATTGCAAAAATAAATAATGCTCCCAATCCAAATCCAATTGCTGCAGGCATTACTTTAACAAAACCTTCTCCAGCACTCATTTCTATCGCAGGAGATAATAAACTCCAAAAACTAGCAGCCACCATAACTCCACCTGTAAATCCTAACATACCATCTAGTGCCATTCTACTCATTGTTTTAAACAAGAAAACAGTAGATGCTCCCAGAGCTGTAACTCCCCATGTAAACAGAGTAGCATATAAAGCTCCTTGGATAGGATTCAGTCCTGCAAAATATTCAATAATTTGTTCCATATTTGTATATTAGGCAATCAAATTAGCTAGCGAAAATACTTAAAAGCCCTGTAAAATCAAATGATTTCAAAGAATAAATATGATTATATAATTTGTGGAGCTGGTGCATCTGGTTTATTACTCTCATACTCAATAATAAATGATGATTTTTTTAATGATAAAAAAATTCTGATAATTGAAAAAGACAAAAAAATTCAAAATGATAAAACTTTTGGTTTTTGGGAAAGTAAAGAGAGCTTATTAGATGAATTAGTTTTTAAAGAATGGGAGTATGCAGAATTTAAAGATTCTAAATTTCACAATTCTTTTCTTTTAAAGCCCTTTAAGTATAAAATGATAAAATCAAGTAAATTTTATTCTCATATAGGCGAAAAAATTTCAAAGGCTTCAAATTTTACATATTTAAATTCAAATATTAAGAGTATTGATCAAGAAAATAAATTAGTTAAAACAGATAATGGAGAATTTCAATCATCTATTATTTTTTCGAGTATTTATGATGATCAAAAAGTTAAATTTAAAAAATATCCATTACTGAAACAACACTTTATTGGTTGGACAATAGAAACTAAAAATGAATCTTTTGATGATAATAAAATTACATTTATGGATTTTAGTGTTGATCAAAAAAATGAAATTAGATTCATGTATATATTGCCTTTCTCAAAAAATAAGGCACTAGTTGAATACACTCTTTTTTCTAAATCTATAATTAGTGATAATGAGTATGAAAATGAAATACAGAATTATCTAAAAGAAAAAAATATAACTGATTATACCATTTTAGATAAAGAAAAAGGATTGATTCCTATGACTTGTTATCCTTTCTTTCAAAAAAATACAGATAATTATTTTAAAATTGGAACTGCTGGTGGCTGGACTAAACCTAGCACTGGTTACACTGTGAAAAATTCTATAGACAAAATTGATTTAATTATTAATTACTTAAAAAAGGGGAAACCTCTTTCAAAAATTAACTTTAAAAATAGATTTTGGTATTATGATCTAATTTTTTTAGATGTTTTAATTGACTCTAAAGGTGAAGGCTCAAAAGTATTTTCAGATTTATTTAAAAATAATGATCCTATTAAAATTTTTAAATTTCTTGATGAAAAAACATCACTTGGTGAGGAACTATCTATTTTCCTATCTGTTAACATAATAACCTTTGTTAAGTCATTAATGAAAAGAATCTCAAATTTGTCTATTTAAAAGTTTTTCTGAGAATTTATTCAACCCAAGCTTTTTATTATTATCAATTAGCATTTGATTAATTAATTTCTTTGCATTATTTGAATATTCCTGAACTTTATTTTTTAGATAATCTACTGCTCCTGAAGTCTCATAAAATCTTTTGATTGAATCTAATTTTATTGATTCCTCAATATTGTCAGAAAAAAATATACTTTCAAATTCTACTCTTTTATCATTATCTAATTTAGCTTGAGTATATATAAAAAGTAGTGTTTTCTTTTTTTCTAAAATATCTCCTCCAATTTTTTTACCGAATTTAGTTTCATCACCAAAGCAATCTAACAAATCATCTTCAAGTTGAAATGCTATTCCTAGATTTTTACCAACTTCATATAATATATTGATGTTTTTAGTATTTAAATCTGAAACAATGCCTCCAAACATAAATGAACATCCAATTAAAACAGCAGTTTTATTTTCAATCATTTCAAAATAGTCGTCTTCCAATACATCTTTTTTTAACGAAAAGTCCATGTCATTTTGCTGACCTTCACAAACTAACCTTGACGTCTGAGTTAATTGCTTAGATAGAAGTAAATACTTAGAGTCATCATATTTATTTAGGATTTCATAAGAGATTATAAGCATCACATCTCCAGATAAAATCCCAGTATTGTTATCCCATTTAGAGTTTATTGTTTTCTTTCCTCTTCTCATTATTGAATTATCCATTATATCATCATGAGCTAAAGTAAAATTGTGAAAAATTTCAAGGGCTGCAGAGGCAGGAAGTGCATTTGTTATATTTCCAGTAAAAAGGTCTGATACAAATAATGTTATTAAAGGTCTTAATCTTTTACCTCCTGAATCCAATAAGTATTTTACGGGCTCGTAAAGATTTTTTGGATTATCATGATCTATTTCTTTTTTCAGAAATTCCTCAAAATTTTTTATATAATCTGTCATTTCCTATAATTCAAAATAAATATACTATTTAATTTATTGTTAATTTTTTATTAATCATTTGTTTAATTCATCTGTTTAAATTTACTTTGTATTATGAACATACCGTCAGATACTAAATATTCAGATACTGAAATAAAAATCAAAAATGCAGCTAAATGCCTTTTCTTAAAAAAAGGATTTAGTGCTACTAAAACTAGAGAAATTGCAAAAGAGTCTAATATAAATCTTGCTCTATTAAATTATTACTTTACAAGCAAAAGAAAGCTCTTTGAAATTATTATGCTTGAAACATTACATGATTTTTTGAGTAAGATGGTTGAAGTTTATAATGATGAGAAAACAACACTTGAGGAGAAACTTAAATTAACTAGCTCAAAATATATTGACATGATGATTGCTGAGCCCCACCTCCCAACTTTTGTTGTTAATGAATTAAAAAACGACCCTTCCTCCTTTTTAAAAATATTAAAAGGTAAAATGATTATGAAATCTAAACTTGTAGCTCAATACAATGATGGGGTTAAAAAGGGATTATACAAAAAAATAGAGCCAATTCACTTTGTTACAAATATTCTAAGCTTAATTGTTTTTCCTTTTATAAGTAGTCCCATTATAATTAAAATGCAAAAATTAGGAAAAAATGATTTTATCGAAATGATGAATAAAAGAAAAAAATTAATTCCTAAATGGATAATTCAAATGATAAAAAAATGAAAAAGATATTATTGTTTATTGTATTCACAAGTTATGGTTTTTCACAAGGCGAAATAACTAGCCTAAGCTTAGATGATGCTATTGAATATGGAATTGAAAACAACAGAAGATTAATGAATGCTGAAAGAGAAATAAAGATGGCTTATAAAGAAAGATGGAAAACTATTGCAATAGGATTGCCGAATGTCACTCTAGATCTTAACTATCTTAACTATCTTGAACTTCCAACTTCCTTAATTCCTGCCGAATTTTTTGGAGGTCAAAAAGGTGAGTTTTCTGAAATACAATTTGGTACTGAACAATCTGCTATTGGATCGGTTAGAATGGAACAACTTCTGTTTGATGGGTCTTGGCTAGTTGGTTTAGAGTATAGTAAAATATACTTGGCAGCTTCTGAGAATTTTTATGAAAAAACTTTACTTGAAGTCAGAGAATCCATAGTTAAACTTTATAGTCTTGTCTCGATTCTTAATGAAGGTATCATTTTATTGGAAAATAATCTTGAAAACTTTAGAAAGGATCTTTTTGAAGTTACAGAGTTGTATAAAAATGGATTTGAAGAGGTTGAAAATGTAGAGCAAATAAAAATAACATTAGCTCAAGCTGAGCTCTCATTACTTCAGGCAAAGAAAACAAAAGATAACCAACTTAACCTATTAAAGTTAGTTCTTGGAATTAGTATTGAAGATGAAATACTATTGTCAACATCGATTGATGACTTTATTGCAGAAAATATTATTTTTTCAAACTCTTTTGAAGATTTTAATACAAGTAAAAACATAGATGTCAAGATTTCTCAAAATATTTTTGACACAAAAAGAATTGAATATAAACTTGAGAAATCAAAACAACTTCCTAAAGTTTCAGGATTCCTCAGCGGAACATATACAGGCTATAATAATGAATTTGATTTCACAAATAAAACTCAAAACTGGTTTGGATCTTCTGTCCTAGGTGTCAATTTGGAGATCCCTATTTTTAATGCTTTTAAACTAAATGTATCATCACAAAAAGCTAAAATTGCAATGAATCAAGCAATGACAAATCTAGAAGATCAAGAAGAAAAAACTCAAGCTGAAGTTCAACAAAAGTTAAATGATTATCAGTTAGCAATTCAAACTTTAAATGTTAGTGAACAAAATATGAATCTAGCTATGTCAATTGAAGAGAAAAATTCAATTAAGTTTTTTGAAGGAATTGCATCTTCTTTTGAGTTAAGACAAGCTCAGCTTCAATTACTTGACTCTCAACAAAAATATTTGAATTCTGTTTTACAATTAATATCAATAAAGACAGAATTAGAAACTCTATATAACAATACAAATTAATTATGAAGAAATTTTATATATCAATACTCACTCTAATAATAATAAGCTGTAACTCATCGGGAAGCTTAAACATTAACTCTTTAATTGAAAACGGAGATTTAGAAGAGCTCATAAAAAGAAAAAAGGAATATGTGGATACTATGAATAATATGCAAATTGAGCTGAATGAAATTAATGATGGAATTTCTTTTTTAGATGAAAATGAAAAGCTCACGCTTGTTTCAAATTATGAAATCAAAGAACAAGTATTTAATAGTTACATAGAGGCACAAGCAAATCTTAAAACTAGAAAAAATGTTTTAATACTTCCTGAGTTTCAAGGTACATTAGAACAGATTTTTGTGGATGAAGGTCAGAATGTACAGAAAGGGAAACTACTAGCAGAAATCAATGATTCAGGCCTAAAGGAGCAGCTTGAACAATTAACTATTCAGGCAAACTTTGCAAAAGAAAATTTTGAAAGAACAGAAAGACTTTGGAATAATAATATAGGTTCTGAAATACAATTTCTAAAAAGTAAAACTGATTTTGAATCTAGTCAAAAAATGGTAGAACAAATGAAAGACAGACTTGCTAAGACTAAAATTTATGCTCCCTTCGACGGAGAGGTAGATGAAATTATTTCAAATCAAGGATCAAATTTAATTCCAGGTGTTTCTCAAATTCTAAGATTAGTTAATCTTGATAAAATATATGCTGAGGCATTTGTTTCAGAAAAATACATTTCATTTATAGATGAAGGAACTGAAGCAATAGTTCATGTTCCACTTCTTGGAAAAGAAATTAATTCGAAAATTATACAAACAGGAAATTTTATAAATCCAAGTAATAGAACCTTTAGAATTGAAGTTCCTGTCGAAAATATTGATAACAAAATCAAACAGAATTTAGATGCAAAAATTAAAATAAACATCTATTCGAAGAAAGATGCTGTTGTAATTCCGCTAAGAATTGTGAGAGAGGATGCTTCTGGCAAAAAATTTGTTTACGTAATGAACAAAGACATCAAAGAAGGAGTCTACATTACAGTCAAAACTTTTATTTCACTAGGAAATAAAAATAATACTGATGTTGAAATCATTGAAGGTCTAAAAATTGGAGATATGCTTGTTTTAGAAGGAGCTAGTATTGTTGAAGATTCTCAAAGAGTAAAACTTATAAATTAAAATGGATAAAAAGAATAAAGAATTTTTTCTGTCAAGTTGGGCAATAAATAATAAGACTATTATTTATGTTCTTATGATAATATTTCTTGTTTCAGGAATTACTGCATATAAAATAATGCCTAGAGAACTTTTTCCTGAAATAAACTCATCAAATATTTTTGTAACAACAATTTTCCCAGGAAATAATGCTGAGGAAATGGAAAAACTAATTACTGATCCACTTGAACAGGAAATAAAAGGTGTTATTGGTTTAATTGAAATTGAATCTACATCCAGTGAAGGAATTTCAATTATTAATATCGAGTTTGATGATGAAATTCCAACAGCACTTGCTAGGCAGAGAGTAAAAGATTTAGTTGATAATGTCACTGTGGGAGATGACTGGCCAACATTTAATAATGCTAAGGTAGATCCTAATATTTTTGAGTTTGATATTGCAGAAAGATTTCCAGTTTTAAATATTAGTCTTGTTGGAGATTATAAAGTTGAGGAACTCAAAGAATATGCTGAATATTTAGATACCCGGATTGAAAGACTCCCCGAAGTAAAAACAGTAGAAATTCGTGGTATTCAAGACTTTGAAGTTGAAGTTGCTATAGACCCCTATATGATGAAAGCAACAAAAACAAGCTTTAGTAATGTTATTAATGCTATTGCTCAAGAAAATGTTACTATTTCCGCAGGAAGTCTAATTTCAGATGGTCAAAGAAGAAATGTAAAAATAATAGGAGAGGTGTCAAATCCAACTGAGTTAAACAGAATTATTGTTAAACGCGACAATGGGCCTGTATATCTTGAAGATGTTGCTTCTGTATCGTTTAAAGAAAAAGAAATTACATCCTACACAAGGTCTTTTGACAAAAAAACAGTTATGCTTGAAGTAGTGAAAAGAGGAGGTGAAAATGCAATATTTGCTTCAAACTCAATTCAAGAAATAATACAGCAAGCTCAAGAAAGTTTTTTACCCGCAAACCTTGATGTTGTAGTGCAAAATGATCAATCTGAGTATACTATTAATTCAGTAAATGACTTAATGAATAATCTGATCTTTGGTATAATTTTAGTTGTAACTGTTTTAACTTTTTTTCTTGGACTGAGAAATGCATTATTTGTTGGATTTGCTATCCCAATGTCAATGTTTATGTCCTTAGTTATCTTATCTGCCTTTGGATTTACACTTAATAGAATGGTGTTGTTTGGATTAGTTATGGGGCTTGGCCTGCTAGTGGATAATGGTATTGTTGTTGTTGAAAATATTTATAGACTAATGTCAAAAGAAGGTCTTCCCAGAATTCAGGCTGCTAAACTTGGAATTGGAGAAGTTGCTCTTCCTATAATTGTCTCAACTGCTACTACAATTGCTGCATTTATTCCTTTAGGAACATGGCCGGGAACCCTTGGAGAATTTATGATATATTTTCCAATTACATTATCAGCAATTTTAGGTTCTTCACTTATAGTAGCAATATTTTTTAACTCAATGCTAGTTTCAAGTTTTATGGACCTAAGTGAAAGAGAAATAAGCAGAAAAAACTTAATGAGGATGACATATGTTTTAGGAGGTTTTGCTATTATTTTTGTTTTATTTAATGATACGAGGGCTATAGGATCACTCTTAGCTTTTATATGTTTTCTGTTTTGGTCTTACAAATACTTTGTTAAAAATCAAGCCATTAGATTTCAAAATACTTTTTTGGTTAGACTTGAAAATACTTATAATGACTTTTTGTCTTTTGCTTTATCAGGAATCAGACCGTTTTTATTTTTAGCCGGTACAATTGCTCTATTTGTCATCTCAATTGTGCTTATGGGTATCTTTCCTCCAAAAATTGAGTTTTTTCCTGACAATGAACCACAGCAAATACTTGTTTATATAGAATATCCTGAAGGCACTGATATTGAAAAGACCAATGAGACTTCTAAACAAATTGAATCTGAGATCTATAAAGTTGCAAATAACTCAAAGTATTTTGACGGAGATTATAATTTTTTAGTTGAGTCTGCAATTTCTCAAGTTGGAGAAGGTGCTGGTAATCCTGAGACTGATGCCGGGGGAACTGGAGAAATACCTCATAAAGCTCTTATAACAATGACAATGAGAGAATTTAAATACAGAAGGGGAATGTCTAGTGAAGAACTAAGAAAAGAAATACAATTAGAACTTATTGGTAGATTTCCTGGAATTGCTATTTCTGTTGAAAAAGATTCTCAAGGGCCTCCAGGCGGGTATCCTGTAAATATTGAAATCTATGGCGATGATTATGAGGAATTAATTGAAACTGCAATCTCAATGAAAAACTACCTTAATAAAGAAAACATTGAAGGTATTGAGCAACTTAAAATTGATGTAAGTAGAAGTAAACCTGGTTTAGAATTTAGAGTCGATAGAGAAAAAGCTGGTGAATTAGGTATTCCTACTGGGCTTGTCGGGCAGACAATTAGAAATTCTATAATTGGTTCTAAAGCTGGAGTCTATAAATTAAAAGGTGAAGATTATCAAATCAATGTAAGGCTTGATGAAGAGTATAAAAATAATATTAATACTATCATTAATCAAAATATAGTTTTTAGAGATCAGTCTACCGGAAAAACAAAAGAGGTTCCAATTGCATCAGTAGTCGACGAAAGAAACATAACCTCATTTAGTGCAATCAAGCATATTGATCTTCAAAGGGTTGTAACGCTTTATTCTTCAATATTAGCTGGTTCAAATGCAAATGAAATAGTAAATACTGCTGAAATTTCTCTCTCTGGCTTTCAAACCCCGCAAGGTGTAGATTTTAAATTTACAGGTGAAATAAAACAACAAGCTGAGAATCAATCATTCTTATCTGGAGCTCTTTTGACCGGAATTGCATTAATTGTTCTAATACTTGTTTTTCAGTTTAATTCAATCTCTAAACCATTTATAGTTCTTGCTTCAATTATTCTAAGTTTTACAGGTGTATTTCTTGGAATAATAGTTTTTAATTTAACTTTTAGCATACTGATGACAATGCTTGGAATAATTTCTTTAACAGGAATAATTGTAAACAATGCCGTTGTTCTTTTAGATTACACTCAATTGCTCTTTGATAGAAAAAAAATAGATTTAAAACTTTCAAAAGAGGATTTAATAGACAAGAATATAGCATTAGATCTTGTTAAAACTGCGGGAAAAGCTAGACTTAAACCGGTTCTTTTAACAGCAATCACAACAATATTTGGATTAATACCATTAGCTGTAGGATTAAATATTGATTTCTTTACTCTTTTTGCTGATTGGAATCCAAATATTTATTTAGGGGGTGGTAATGTTATCTTTTGGGGGCCTCTTGCATGGACAGTTATTTTTGGAATTACATTTGCAACATTCTTAACATTAATAATTGTGCCTTCTATGTACTACATAATACATCTTGGCAGAATCAAACTAAAAAATATCTAGTTATATTTACAAATTAATAAGATGAATAGAACTAATAATTGCGGAGAATTATCAAAAGCTAATTTAAACCAAACTGTCAAGCTTTCTGGTTGGGTAAACAAAATACGAGAAAAAGGCTTTATAATTTGGATTGATTTAAGGGACAGGTATGGTGTAACCCAATTAGTGTTTGATAAAGAAAGGTCAAGCGAAGAAATTTTTTCCGCTGCATCAGGGCTTGGTAGGGAATTTGTTGTTGAAATCGAAGGTAGTGTTATAGAAAGAAAAAATGCTAATGAAAAAATTAAGACTGGCGAAATAGAAATTCTTGTATCTAGTCTAACTATTCTAAATAAATCTTTAACACCTCCCTTTACAATTGAGAACGAATCAGATGGAGGCGAGGAATTAAGAATGAAATATAGGTATCTTGATATTAGAAGAGAACCTGTAAAAGAAAATTTGATCTTTAGACATGAATTATCTCTTGAAGTAAGAAATTACCTTTCGGAAAATAGTTTTATTGATATTGAAACTCCTTATTTGATTAAATCAACACCTGAAGGGGCAAGAGACTTTATAGTTCCTAGTAGGCTTAATCCAGATCATTATTACGCTTTACCTCAATCACCTCAAATTTTCAAACAATTATTAATGGTTGGTGGAATTGATAAATACTATCAAATTGTTAAATGTTTTAGAGATGAGGACTTAAGAGCTGATAGACAGCCTGAATTTACTCAAATTGACTGTGAAATGTCTTTTGTTAATCAAGAAGATATTTTTCAACAGTTTGAAGGATTAATGTCAAGATTATTTTCAAAATTCTTAAATAAGACTGATATCAGTTTTGAAAGAATGACATATAAATTTGCTATTGAAAATTATGGTATTGACAAACCAGATTTAAGATATGGGTTAAAGATTAAAGAAGTGTCAAATGAAGTTAAAGGTAAAGGGTTTCAAATTTTTGATAATAATGATTTCACATCTTGTATTCTAATTGAAAATAAATCTGAAATAACTAGAAAAGAAATAGATAATATAACTGATTGGGTTAAAAGACCTCAAATTGGTGCTACAGGGCTTTTATGGATTAAACACAATACCGACTCATCTATTAAATCATCTTTTGATAAATTTTTTAGTGAATCGGATTTGAAATATATCTTAGATAAAGTATCATCAAAACCAGGGGATATTATATTTATTATGTCAGGTGATAAAAAAAATACACTTGAACAAATGGGTTCATTGAGAGTTGAGTTAGCTAAAAGATTTGATCTTGTTGATCATAATAAAATGTGCCCACTTTGGGTAACAGATTTTCCTCTTTTTGAATGGGATGAAGATGAAAAAAGATTCTTTTCGATGCATCATCCTTTTACCTCTCCAAAACAAGAATTTCTTGATTTACTTGAATCCGATCCCATAAAGGTTATTGCTAACGCATATGACCTAGTACTAAATGGAAATGAAATAGGTGGGGGTTCGATTAGGATACATGATTTTGATACTCAGATGAAGATTTTTGAGTTACTTGGTATGGACAAACAAGAGTATACAAGTCAATTTGGATTTTTAATTGAAGCTCTTAAATATGGAGCTCCTCCTCATGGTGGTATTGCTTTTGGTTTAGATAGGCTTGCTGCTGTATTAAAGGGCAAAGATGTAATAAGAGACTTTATTGCCTTTCCAAAGAATAATAGCGGTAAAGATCTTATGATTGATGCCCCATCTAAACTAACTAAGGAACAATTAAAGGATCTATCAAATTAACTGATTTGAAAATTTTAATTAAAATACTTTCTTACCTAGTCTTTATAGGGATTTTTTTTGGAATTTTCTCAAAAGAAATAATTGGTGATAAAATTGGTGATATAATTATAGGGGTTTCTGTACTAGTAGGAGCATTGATTTTTATGCCATTGTTTTTAGCTTACAGATGGAAGGGGAAAAAATTAAAAGACTATACGCTTAGTGAAGAGAATTTGAAAAAAATGAAAGAAAATTCTAGAAATACTAATCTCTAATTTTCTTAAAAAAGCTATCTAAAAGTTCTTTAGATTCATTTTCCATAACTCCCTTAATGATGTTTACTTTTCTATCTGTTTCTAAAGAGTGTTTTGAAAAACCTCTTTTTTTATCCGAAGCTGCATATACGATTGTCTTAATTTTTGACCAATAAATTGCTCCATAACACATTAAACAGGGCTCTAAAGTTGTATACAATATACACGTATCAAGATTTTTACTGTTTAAGAAATTTTGTGCAGATGTAATTGCTATCAATTCTGCATGAGCTGTTGAATCATTTAAAAGTTCAACCATGTTTGACGATCTAGAGATTATTTCATTTTCATTAACTATTACACATCCAACAGGTACCTCATTCTTAAAGAAAGCATAATTAGCTTCTTCAAATGCTTTTTTCATAAAGTGAATATGATCTTTATTCATTTTGCTAAATTACAAAATAGCTGCATTTCAAATACCGAATGTATATCTTTGTATATTGAAATAAATTTTTCAAAAAAATTTAATGGAAAGTTCCAAAAAGCTTTTTCTTCTTGATGCATATGCTCTGATTTACAGAGGATATTATGCGTTTATAAAAAATCCTAGAATTAATTCAAAAGGTACAGATACGTCTGCAATATTAGGGTTTATGAATTCATTGTTAGAGATTATACGAACTCAAAATCCGGATTATCTAGCTGTTGCATTTGACAAGGGTGGTTCAATTACTCGATCTGAAATGTTTACTGAATATAAAAGTAATAGAGACAAGACTCCTGAGCCAATAATTGTTGCAATTCCATATATTAAAGACATTCTAACTGCGATGAAAATTCCAATTTTAGAAAAGGAGGGCTATGAAGCAGATGATGTGATAGGGACAGTTGCCAAAGATGCTGAAAACAATAATTTTAAAGTGTTTATGGTCACTCCAGATAAAGATTTTGCTCAGTTAGTTTCTGATAATATCTTTTTATGTAAACCTGCTAGAATGGGTAATAGTATGGAAATATGGGGGGTTAATGAGGTCAAAGATAAATTTGAAATTGATGATCCTGAACAAGTTATTGATTACTTAGGGATGATGGGAGACTCCGTTGATAATATTCCTGGTTTACCAGGAGTTGGAGATAAAACCGCAAAAAAATTCATTAAACAATATGGAAGTTTAGAAAATTTACTTCAAAATTCACATGAAATTACAGGAAAACTTGGAGAAAAAATTTCTAATAATAAAGATTTAGGTGTTTTATCAAAAAAATTAGCTAGAATAATTCTTGACGTTCCAATAGAATATAATCTTGATGAATTTGAATTATCAAAACCTGACAATGAGGGTGTTTTCAAAGTTTTTGATGAACTAGAATTTAGAAGAATAAAAGAAACATTTTTTAAAATTTTTGGCATTGATAAATCTAAAAAAAATGACTCTAGTCAAGAATATATTCAAGGCGATTTATTTGGAGATAGTATTGTAAATGAAACCAAATTAAATCTTAATAAAACTGAATCTTACTATCAAAGAATAGACTCTAGTGATGAGCTAGAATATCTCACAAATAAGTTGCTGAAACAAAAAATAGTTGCTTTTGACACTGAGACAGAAGGTTTAAATTCCTTAGAAACAGAAATTGTTGGCATCTCGTTTTCTTGGGCCAGCAACAAAGGGTTCTATGTCCCTATTAAAAAAGATAAATCTATTCAATTAGAATATTTTAATATTTTGAAACCTTTCTTCAATAATAAAGATATTATTAAGGTTGGGCATAATATTAAGTTTGACATTAAAGTTTTATATAAATATGATGTTGTTGTTTCAGAACCTTTATATGATACTATGGTTGCGCATTACCTCATAAATCCTGACATGAGACATAATCTAGATACTCTTTCAGAATCTTATCTAAATTATACCCCTATTTCTATTGAATCCTTAATTGGTAAAAAAGGTAAAAATCAAAAATCAATGAGAGATATACCCGTAAAGCAGGTAACTAACTATGCTTCAGAAGATGCAGACCTTTCACTTCAGTTAAAACATGTTTTTGATAAAGAACTAGAATCAAATGGAGTTAAAGCTGTTTTTTATGATATTGAAACTCCTATTATAAATGTTCTTTCTGATATGGAAAAAGAAGGGATTAATATAGACAGTTCATATTTAAATCAATTAGAACAAGAATTCGAAAAGGATCTAAACAAACTAAAGGAAGAAATTTATAATCAATCTGGTGAAGAATTTAATCTTAATTCACCTAAACAACTTGGTGATATATTATTTGATAAACTTAAACTTGTATCAAAACCTAAAAAGACTAAAACAGGACAATACTCTACTTCAGAGGAAGTCTTATCTAGTTTAGCAAATGATCATGAAATTATTAGAAGTATTTTAGAGTGGAGATCTTTAGATAAACTTCAAAATACATATGTTAGATCCTTGCCAAATGAGGTAAGTAATAGAACAAATAAAATTCATACAAAATTCAATCAAACAGTAACTACAACTGGGCGTTTAAGCAGTAATAATCCTAATCTTCAAAATATACCTATAAGAACAAAGAATGGTCAAAAAATTAGAAAAGCATTTATTCCTAGAAATAATAATTTTGAACTTATGGCTGCAGATTACTCTCAAATTGAACTAAGGGTAATAGCCTCAATGAGTAAAGATCCTAATATGATTGATGCCTTTATTAAGAATCAGGATATACATACTATTACTGCATCAAAAATTTATAATATTAATCCTGCTGAAGTAACTAGAGAGCAAAGAGGTAATGCAAAGACGGTTAACTTTGGAATTATTTATGGAGTCTCTGCTTTTGGACTTAGTCAACAGACAAATCTTTCAAGATCAGAATCTAAAGTGATGATAGATAATTATTTTGAAAATTACCCTGGTTTGAAAACATATATGTCTAGTCAGATTGATTTTGCAAGAAATAAAGGGTATGTCGAAACAATAATGGGAAGAAGAAGGTATCTTCAAAATATTAATTCTCAAAATAACATGATAAGGAGTGGTGCAGAGCGAAATGCCATTAATGCTCCTATTCAAGGGAGTGCGGCAGACATCATTAAGATTGCGATGATTAGAATACATAATGAATTCAAAAAACAATCTTTAAAGTCAAAAATGCTACTCCAAGTTCATGATGAACTTGTTTTTGATGTCAGAAATCAAGAAAAAGAATTAGTCAAAGAGATTGTGAAAAACACTATGGAATCAGCAGTTAAGCTAGATGTTCCACTAAAAGTTGATATAGAATTTGGAAAAAACTGGTTAGAAGCACATTAATTAAAAAAAAGTTTTTTTAAAAATTTTTATAATTGTACATTTGCACGCTTAGATTTAATCTATATGACTAAAACAAGTTATAAAACTATATCAGCTAATAGTAAGACAGTAAACAAGGAATGGGTTCTTGTTGATGCTGCTGAACTACCCTTAGGTAGAACTGCATCAATTGTAGCTACTCTTCTAAGAGGAAAACATAAAACTAATTTTACACCTCATGTTGATTGTGGTGATAATGTTATAGTTATAAATGCACAAAAGATTGAATTATCAGGTGATAAGTGGAATCAAAAGCAGTATATAAGTCACACAGGTTATCCCGGGGGTCAAAGAATCGTAACTGCTGATAAACTCCATAAAAAAAATAATATTAAACTTGTTGAGAAAGCTGTTAAAGGAATGCTTCCAAAAAACAAGTTAGGTGCTGATTTATATAGAAACTTAAAAGTTTTTCCTGGATCTGAACATAACCATGAAGCACAAAAACCAAAACTAATTGATGTTAATAGTAAAATATAATGGAAGTAATTCATAAAATAGGAAGAAGAAAAACATCTGTTGCTAGAGTTTACATGTCAAAAGGAAAAGGAAGTATTACAGTAAACAAAAAATCATATTCTGATTTTTTTGACACTGCAATTTTACAATACAAAATCCAACAACCATTTAGTCTTACTGAAACTAAGGATAAATTTGATCTTTTAGTAACTGTTAAAGGTGGAGGTATAAATGGACAAGCTGAAGCAATTAGGCTAGCTATTTCAAGAGCTCTAGTTGAATTCAATGAGGAGTTCAAGCCTGTTCTTAAATCTGAAGGATTAATGACTAGAGATCCAAGGATGGTTGAAAGAAAGAAATTTGGACAAAAGAAAGCAAGAAAGAAATTCCAGTTCTCAAAAAGATAAAAATATGGCAAAGACAGACGTTAAAGAATTATTGGATGCTGGTGTTCACTTTGGACACTTAACAAGAAAGTGGAATCCAAATATGGCTCCATATATTTATATGGAAAGAAATGGGATTCATATAATTAATTTATACAAAACTGCTGCGAAGCTTGAAGAGACTGTAAATGCAATCAAAAAGATTGTATTATCAGGAAGGAAAATTCTTTTTGTTGCTACAAAAAAACAAGCTAAAGATATTGTAGCTCGAAAAGCTGACTCTGTAAATATGCCATACATTACAGAAAGATGGCCGGGGGGAATGCTTACAAATTTTGTTACAATAAGAAAGGCTGTAAAAAAGATGAATGCTATTGATAGAATGAAGGCTGACGGTACATTTGAAACTTTGTCAAAAAAAGAAAAACTTCAAGTAGATAGACAGAGAGCCAAACTAGAAAAAAATCTAGGTTCTATATCTGAAATGACAAGACTGCCTGGGGCAATTTTTGTTGTTGACACCCTTAATGAAAAAATTTCAGTTCAAGAAGCCCAAAAGCTAAATATACCAATATTTGCTATGGTCGACACCAACTCTGATCCAAATGAAATTGACTTTATAATTCCTTCTAATGATGATGCTTCAAAATCAATTGAAAAAATATTAGATATTGTGTGTAATGGAATACAAGAATCTCTTGAAGAAAGAAAAAAAGAAAAAGAGATTGCTGAACAAAAAAAGTTAGAAGAAGCTGTAGCATCTGAAGATGCAAAAGGTTCTGACTCTGAATAATAATCATTTAAATTTTACCAAATTGAAAATAACTGCATCTGATGTAAATAAGTTAAGAAAATCCACAGGAGCCGGAATGATGGATTGTAAAAAAGCACTTGAAGAATCCAATGGAGATTTTGATATAGCTATTGAAGTTCTTAGAAAAAAAGGTCAAAAAGTTGCTGCAAATAGAGCAGACAGAGATTCTTCTGAAGGTGTTGTCCTTGCTAAAGTAAATACAGATAATACCTCTGGAATCATTATTTCACTAAACTGTGAAACTGACTTTGTTGCCAAAAATGATGATTATGTTCAGTTAGCTCAAAAAATGGCTGATCATGCACTAAATTTCTCTGATAAAGAATCGTTTTTAGATTCAGATTTTGATGGTATGAAGGTTTCTGAAAAGCTTTTAGAACAGACTGGTGTTATTGGAGAGAAAATTGAGATTGGATCTTTTGAATATATATCTGCAAATTTCGTAGGCTCTTACATACACGCTGGAAATAAAATTGCCTCAATAGTTGGACTATCTGAAAATTTTGACAATGCACAAGATGTAGGTAAAGACTTATCAATGCAAATAGCTGCGATGAATCCTGTTGCAATTGATGAAACTGGAGTTAGTCAAGATGTTATTGAAAAAGAAATTGAAATTGCTAAAGATCAGTTAAGGCAAGAAGGTAAGCCAGAAGAAATGCTTGAAAATATTGCTAAAGGAAAACTTAAAAAGTTTTTTAAAGAAAACACTTTAGTAAATCAACAATTTATTAAGGATAGCAAGCTGAGTATTTCACAATACTTAAAGTCACATTCAGATTCTGCTAAAGTGACAGGTTTCTCTAGAGTAGGTCTTGTTTAATTTTCTAGAAAGGTAAATCATCCTCTGTTAAATCATCTGCAGGTGAAGATGAATCTGGTTCCATTGGCAAATCAGCAGGCGCTGAGTCCATAACCTGATCATCTAATGACTCTATTCTCCACCCTTGAATAGAATTAAAATACTTTACTCCTTGATCTGGACTTTCCCATTCTCTACCCCTTATGTTTATTCCAACTCTAACTGTTTGCCCAAGACTATAATTATCTAATAATTCACAATTGTTTTGAACAAATTCAATCAGTATATGTTGAGGATATTGTTCTTCTGTTGTAACAACTAATTCTCTTTTTCGAAAGCCATTATCTCCAAATGTTTTAACCTCTCCAATAAGTTTAATTTTACCTAATATTTCCATTATATATAAGATTTAATTTTTTTCATAATCTCAATGAATTCATCTTGTGTTAAATTAATTTTTGATTCAAAAGACATATCATTCATTTTATTAATTGGAATTAAATGAACGTGAACATGCGGAACTTCAAGTCCAATTATGCTTACTCCAACTCTTTTACAAACTACAGCTTTTTTTATTGCGTGAGCAACTTTTTTTGAAAAAATCATCAATCCTGAAAGAGTCTCATCATCTAAATCGAATATCTCATTAATCTCTTTTTTTGGAATACACAAAGTATGTCCTAAAGCATTGGGATTTATATCAAGAAAAGCAAGATAATTATCATCTTCATAAATCTTAAATGATGGTATTTCCCCAGATATTATTTTTGTAAAAATTGATGCCATTACCTAGAAATTTCTAGAATTTCAAATTTAACATTTCCATTTGGTATTTCAATTTCTGCTATATCTCCAAGCTTTTTACCAAGAAGGCCTTTCCCAATTGGAGAATCAACTGATATTTTTCCTTGAGCTAAATTAGCCTCACTTTGAGCTACAAGCATATACTCCATTGTTGCAGAATTAATAAGATTTTTAATTTTTACCTTAGAATGAACTAAAACTTTAGAAGAATCTAATTTAGACTCATCAATAATTCTTGCATTAGAAAGTATTTCTTCAAGTTTTGATATCTCCATCTCAAGCATTCCCTGTGCCTCTTTTGCGGCATCATATTCTGCATTTTCGCTTAAATCACCCTTATCTCTTGCTTCACCAATTGCTTGGGATGCACGAGGTCTTTCAACATCCTTAAGATGATCTAGTTTTTCTCTAAGCTCTTTTAAGCCTTTTTCGGTATAGTATGAAATCTTTTCCATGTTCAATGCAAAAATCCCCTAGTTAGAGGGGATATGTACCTCTAATTTACAAAATATTTTATTTAAAACTTAATATCTATTCCTACTAAAAGATTTATACCAGATTGAGGGTAGTAATATGTACCCTCATATGTTTTTACACTTTCAACATCTGGAAGATCATATGTATAATATCCACCATAGCTTGTATATTTTACATCAAAAATATTATTAACTAATACTTTAATTTTTAATTCATTTACAAAGTTTGGAATTGAGATTTCATGAGTAAAATTTATATCATTGATGAAAAATGAATCTAATTTAGAAATAGGTGAATTGATTTGAGCAAAAAATTGTTCACTTATGTAATTAGATCTTAAAGAAAGTAAAGTGTTATCATTTGTATAGAAATTAATTATGTTATTAGCAATAAAATTAGGTGAATAAGCTATCTCAGTGTTTCCAAAATTTTTAAGTTCTCCATCGAAACTAAAGAATAGGTTTTTATTTTTATTTTCACTTATTGAAATATTTGATTCAATATTCCATTTTGAATTAAGAAATAGCTTAGATTCAATTTCTAATCCCATCCTGTATGATTTTCCAACATTAGTTCTAATTTCATAACCATTGATATCCCTTTCACCAGTTAACACAAGTTGTTCATCATACAGCATGTAAAAAGCATTTAAATTAAATGAAAAGTTTTTGAACTTTCTGCGCCATCCCAATTCAAAATCATCTAATTTTTCAGGATTTGGACTTCCATTTGCATAATCTGCTCTAGTTGGCTCTCTTTGGGCTCTTGCATATGATAAGTAGTAATCATTACTTTCATTCTGATTATAAAAAAGACCAATTTTAGGGTTAAGAAAATTAAAATTTTCATCTATTTTATCATACCCTTTCTCGACGCGACCTGAAATAACAGAATAAGGTGTAATAATAGCATCATAATTTATACTCCTGTACTGAAGGTCACCATAAATGGATAACTTATTTGATATGTAATAGTCAACCTTTACATAGAAATTAAATTCTGACTTATCCCCAAAATCATCATAAAACCTTTCTTTGTAATTAGTCAATTGATTTGATTGGGCATTCCATAAGTATTCCCCATAATGTTCACCTTCATAATTATTATATGATCCCCCAATTATAGTATTATAATTATCTGACTTATTATTTAAACTAAATATTAGTCCATAGAAGTTGTTATCTAGCCATCTTCTATCAATGTTGTCATAAGAACTACTATCATAAGCTAAATTATAATTTTCAAAAAACCCTCTTCCATATGTATAATGAAGTCCAAAGTTTGAAATCCATCCGCTACCATAGGATTGATTCCAATGAAATTGATAGTGATCTTGTTTGTAATTATCGTCTTGATTATCATAGTATTTAGTGTCTCCATTACTATCATAATATTCCCCAGCAGGGTTATACTTTCTGTTTGTATTTAGTTTTGAGGAATCAATACCAAACCATGCCTGATCTGTAATTTCATGTCCTGCAAAATTTAACAGTTTTACTAAAGTGTTTGAATCTCTGAATATTGCTTGTAAAAAATAAGAATTTAATCTTGATCCAGATCTATCGATATATCCACTAGATTTTATTCTAGATAATCTTCCTGATAATTCAAATTTATCATTAATAAAACCAGTTGAAAAGCCAACAGAATTTTTGATTGTATTAAAACTACCTAAAGTATTGTTTATTTCAAATGAGGCTTCTTCTGATGCAGCGTTTGTTTGAATATTTACACTTCCTCCAAAAGCAGCAGAACCATTTGTTGAAGTACCAACTCCTCTCTGAATTTGAATACTTTCAATTGATGAAGCAAAATCAGGAAGATTAACCCAATATACACTCATTGACTCAGAATCGTTATAAGGGACTCCATTGATTGTTACATTAACTCTTGATTGATCAGAGCCTCTAACCCTTATTGACGAGTATCCAATTCCTGAACCAGAGTCTGAGGTAGTTATTACTGAAGGGGTGTTTTTAAGAAGTGAGGGAAGATCTTGGCCTAAATTAGTCTTTTCTATATCTTTTTTGGAAATATTAATAAAGGGAACTGGTGTGTCATTCTTCGCACGAATTGCGTCTACAGTAATTTCTTCAAGACTAAAAATATCAGCAAGTGAGTCTAAATTTTGATTATTTTGAAGGTCTTGGGAGTAAATTGTTGTACTAATCAGTACAAAAAATATGTATTTTTTCATAATAAATTCCTTTCACAGTATTACCTGTCTAAGTTCTGTGGGTGTAATCTCAGCTTATTTTTAGCACCCCAATTCTAATCGAAATTAATACTTTTTTTAATATAGTCCACTGCTTGTATTAGTCTTTTATCAAAATCTGATCCCTCAATAATATCATAATTAACATTTAGATTGTCAAGTTCAAATTTATGTGCTAAAAACATCTTTTCACGATCGTTTGGAGTATCTCTTAGATCATCTTTTATCCAAGCAACATCTGTATTTAGTAGTAAATAGTAGTCATATTTTAAAAGTTTTGACTGACTCAAAAGCCAAGGATCACAGAATCCATCAAAATGAGTTTTAGACCAGGCAAGCGTGGTTGAAATATTAGTGTCACAGAAGATTAGTTTGCTTGCAGTTTTAATCTTTTTGTTTTCTAATTCTATTTGACCTTTAGCTATCTTAAGAAGGTCCTCTTTTGTACAAACTTCATTAATAGTCTCCCATTTTTTTTGAAGAAATTCTCTTGCAAACTCATTAACATAATTAGTTTTAAAATAAACTGAAAGATTTTCTGTCATAGAAGATTTACCTGTTGATTCAGGTCCACAAATGACAATTCTTTTTATTAATGACTGTTCTTGAGTAAGGTTTTCTTCCATGATATGTAACCTAATATAGCTAACACTGTAAAAATAAGATACTGAATTGAAGAAATTGTTAATCCTTTATAAAAATATAGAGGGACTGTAATTAAATCACCTATAATCCAAAATATCCAACTCTCAACCTTTCTTTTAGCCATAAGCCACATGGCTACAAAGAAAATAGCAGTAGTTATATTGTCAACATATGCGGTCCAATTATTCCATTTATCAAATTGAACATAAATAAAATATATAAAAATAAGGCTTGATAAGGCTAGAAAAATAAGATATTTATATTCTTTCTTTTCAAGCTTTGATACATTATTTATGAATACTTCATCTTTTTTTCTTGACCAATAATACCAGCCATATATAGACATTATAAAGAAATACCCATTAATAATCATGTCTCCTAGTAGAGAAAAATTAAATAAAATGTAAACAAAAATTCCAGTACCAATAAGCCCTGTTGGATATACTAAAATATTATTTTGTTTGGCATAAATAACACTTATAATATTCATTATTACAGCAAAAAGTTCTAGAAAAATAAATGAATCTGTATATGATGAATACTGAGAAAAAAGAAAATCAATTATTTCACTCATGATTATAGGTTTTGATATGCATAACAGATAATATATTCATCTATATAGAAGAATTTCAAATCAAATTTAACTTTTTCTGTTCCATTTATATAGTACCCTATTCCTGTTTTATCTTTTTCTATTACTTTATCAATTTTAATATTATTCGAAAAAGAAGTGCCTTTTAAACCAACTGCTTTATATATAGATTCCTTAGAAGTCCATATCATTGTTAGAATATCGATACTTGGGTCTTCTCCAATATTTAATATTTCGGACTTGTGTAAAAACTTGTTTCGAATATTTAATATTTTATTCTCTTTTAACTGAACATCTAATCCAATTTTACAATTATCAGAGATTGCAATAGCTGCAATTTCATGTGAATGAGATATTGAAATATTATATTCAGTATTTAAAGATGGTTTACCATCAAGGTTATAAGTAATTTTATAATCGGAATTTTCGAGAGTCAAAATTTTTCTAATTGCTAGAAATTGTTCTCTTAAAAAATTACTCTTCCTTAGTTTTAATAACTCTTTGTCATCATTATTTAATTCCTCTGGATTTAACTCCCCTGTTATTACTTTCCAAAGCTTAATTTTAGTTTTTTCACTAATTATGAATTCTTTATAAAATGACATTTGATAATATTGATTTTTAAAACTAATTTTGCACTTATAAATATACGCATGAAAAACAAGACAGATAATAAGTTCACTTCCTATAAAGTAAAAGATATTTCACTTGCAGATTGGGGAAGAAAAGAAATTAAGCTAGCAGAGGCTGAAATGCCGGGTTTAATGGCGCTAAGAGAAAGGTATAAGAATGAAAAACCTCTTAAAGATGCAAGGGTTGCTGGTTGTCTTCATATGACAATACAAACGGCAGTTTTGATTGAAACTCTTGTTGATCTAGGTGCTGATGTTACATGGAGTTCATGTAATATTTTTTCAACTCAAGATCATGCTGCTGCAGCTATTGCAGCTAATGGAATTCCTGTTTATGCATGGAAAGGAATGAATGAAGAAGAGTTTAATTGGTGTATAGAGCAAACTTTATTTTTTGGTGATGAAAAGAAACCCCTAAATATGATATTAGATGATGGAGGTGACCTAACTAATATGGTGCTTGATGAATATCCAGAATTAGTTGCTGGGATTAAGGGATTATCTGAAGAAACAACTACTGGAGTTCACAGACTGTATGAAAGAGTTAAGAATGGTACCCTTCTTATGCCTGCAATTAACGTTAACGATTCTGTTACAAAATCAAAGTTTGATAATAAATACGGATGTAAAGAGAGTGCAGTAGATGCAGTAAGAAGAGCTACTGATATAATGCTTGCAGGAAAAAGAGTAGTGGTGTGTGGTTATGGAGATGTTGGAAAGGGAACTGCTGCTTCTTTTAGGGGAGCTGGTTCAATTGTCACAGTTACTGAAATAGATCCAATATGTGCACTTCAGGCTTCCATGGACGGATATGAAGTTAAAAGACTAAAAACAGTTGTTTCTAAAGCTGATATTGTTGTAACTGCAACAGGAAACAAAGACATTGTTAGTTCTAAGGAATTTAAAATGATGAAGGATAAAACTATTGTATGTAATATTGGACACTTTGATAATGAAATTGACATGGAATGGTTAGAGTCTAATTTTTCTGATCAAAAGACTACAATCAAACCCCAGGTTGATTCATTTAGAATTAATAAAGAAACTGAGATAATTATATTAGCTGAAGGGAGGCTTGTAAATCTAGGGTGTGCTACAGGACACCCAAGTTTTGTTATGAGTAACTCATTTACCAATCAAGTTTTAGCTCAAATAGAATTATGGAATAATTCTGATAAGTATGAAAACAAAGTTTATATGCTTCCTAAAAATCTTGATGAAATGGTAGCAAAACTTCACCTTGATAAACTTGGAGTTGAATTAGAGGGGTTGTCTGAAGAACAAGCGAATTATATTGGGGTAAAAGTTAATGGTCCTTATAAACCAGAATATTACAGATATTAAATATTTAATAAAAAGTTTTTGAAAAAGATGTCTTTAATATACCTTTTACATACTTTG
>Ga0102886_1000207_pt1 | contig 25530 bp, 23 predicted proteins | sample Colrivmet1550A02_FD_84499 | JGI IMG/M metagenome (GOLD analysis project Ga0102886, IMG submission 84499) | Estuarine microbial communities from the Columbia River estuary - metaG 1550A-02 | ecosystem: Environmental > Aquatic > Marine > Intertidal zone > Estuary | place: USA: Columbia River... | reverse complement strand
TTCGCCAGCAGCATTAAGTAATGTGGCAATCAGCGAGAGTGCAACTATTAGTGCGAGTGCCAAATTGTTTCCAGGTGTATTTATTGGCAACAATGTATCTATTGGCGACAACACAATTATACATCCAAATGTTACGATTTACGACAATTGCGTAATCGGTAACAATGTTGTTATTCATGCAAACACCGTTTTAGGTGCAGATGCCTTTTATTACAAAACGAGATCTGAAGGGTTTGATCAATTACTCTCAACTGGAAAAGTTGTTATAGAAAACAACGTTCATATTGGTGCAAGCTGCACAATAGATCGTGGAGTGAGCGGAGAAACTCGCATTGGCGAGGGTTCTAGGCTAGACAACCACATACAAATAGGTCACGACACTAAGGTGGGCAAGAAATGCCTATTCGCCTCTCAAGTGGGTATTGCCGGTTGTGTAATTATTGAAGACCAGGTAACATTATGGGGCCAAGTTGGCGTTAAGAGCGATGTCACACTCGAAGAAGGCGTTGTAGTGTACGCTCAAGGCGGAGTGGCTAAAAGTCTAAAGAAAGGTACTTATTTCGGATCTCCTGCGGAGGATGTTCGTACTAAGTTCAGAGAAATAGCTTCTCTTAAGAGGCTACCTGAATTCTTAGAAAAGAATAAATAACAATTAACTTTTATCCAAATTAAAAAAGGCCATCATGAATATTCATGATGGCCTTTTAAGTGATTAAAGGAATCTCCTTATTTATTCACCTCAGTAGGTTCAAACAAACCTGGAGGAGATGGAGCATTTGTGTTTCCATCCAATTCAGATTGAGGAATTAAATAACGCTGAGGAAAATCGTTCCCTAGTTTAGGAGCGATTCCCAATGGATTTTTCAATCTTCTAAAATCATTGAATACTTCCATTTGACCAACTAGAGATGTATACTTTTCTTCGTAAATCTCATAAAGTAGATTGGCCTTTTCATCAGCACCACCATTGTCCTCTATTGCACCAGTAGCAAAATCAGAACCTAAAAAAGCGCTATAAGTACCACTTGGATACATTGCAGCTAATTCAACTCTTACATTATTTAGAGCCGTCACACCTGAAGTAACGTCCTTGTTTGCTTCAACTTCCGCAATGATTAACAAGTTTTCTAAAGCAGTAACTACTGGGAAAGATGAAGTCGCTTGCCACATTCCACTTGTATAATTCAAATCATAAGTGTCAGTCGTATCACCTGAATAGATCATTCCAAATCTTTCAGTTTCATCTGTTTTTGCATGATTTCTTCTCACACCCGTCCAACTAGGATTTTGTTTAGCTGCATCCGGATTAAGAGCTTCTGGCAAGTAAGCGCCTGGAGCAGACATGTAGCCTTGACGATCTGCTGCAAGGAATGAATGGTATAAGTTCATGTCTTGATTGTAAGCTCCACCATGAGGTATCATCCAGTCGCCATCAGATGTCATCACACCTTGTGCTGCATGATCACCAGCTTTGATGAAATTTCCTACATGCATGTAGAACCTTGCTTTTAACGTATGCGCTACAGCTTTCCACTTATCCTGATCACCAGCAAAGTAAAAATCTACACCAAATGCATCTCCACCAGTTCCGTCTGTCAATGCAGCGATAGCTACATCTAAATCATCCTGAACTCCAGCGTATACATCTAATTGTCCATCAAACGATGGTGATGGGTATTGAACTATATCATTCGCTTGAGAATAAGGAATATCACCCCACGCTGCAGTAGTCATACCAAAAGACAACGCTTTCAGCACTATAGCCACTCCTTCATAGTATTTATTTCCAGCCTCTCGAGATTTAGCTATTGAAATGTTCGCTTGTTGAGTAACAGAATAATATGGTCCATCCCAATCAAAGTCAGCAGAAGAGATATTATAGGCGTCATACCCAGAATATTGTCTATCTGTTCCAGTAAATTGTTGTGTCCATATACCGGCCAATCTAGCATCTTCGCCAGAGTTAGGCTGTATTACACCAACTAATGTCGCTGTCATTACAGCCGCCAATGGCGCATCTGTCGCATTATTAGGACTCTCGTTTATATCTTCTACCCACTTCTTACAAGAAGAAGAGAACAGAACAGCGCATCCTACTAATAAAAATGTTGTGTGTCTAAGTATCTTCATGATTCTCGTATTATAAAGTTAAGTTTAAAGCTATTCTTATTGTTCTAACAGAAGGGTTTTGGAAATAATCCAAACCTAATCCATTCTGACCTGCACCATTTAAACTTTGATCTGGGTCATTTCCATCGTAATTCGTGATTAAGAATAGGTTATTCATAATTAAGTTTACCGATAAACCTTGAATATTTAGTTTGTCAGTTGCTTTCTTAGTTAAGTTATACCCAACAGACAACTCTCTCAACCTATACCATGACACATCTTCAACAAATTGCTCATCAGGACCAGTAAAACCAGAACCAGGACCATCAGTGTACCATAATTCATCAAGAAATACTGAACCTCCGCCAAAGTCTTCAATTTTACCACGAACGGTATAAGTACCATCAGCATTTTGAGCATGTGGATAAACTGTAGAAACCGCATCACCATAATAAGTGATTAGGTTATCAGCTTGATCTTTAGATAAAGTAGTCTCTTCTGCCGTGTAACCAGCTTTTCCGAAAAATGCTAAAGCACCTTTTGTACCATTCCACATTTTTCCGCCAACTGCAGCGTCAAACATTAAGTTCACGTTAAATTGCTTGTAAATAGTCATTCCAGAACCAACACTAAATCTAAAATTTGGATTTGGATCTCCTATTACTCCTGCAGCTGCAGCAATAGTAGGGAAACCGTTTGCGTCTAAAACTTGACTGCCATTTTCTTCACGAGCCCATTTGGCACCCCAAAGAACACCTAACTGCTCACCAACAACCGCACTTGAACTAGTACCACTAAATCCAGATAAAAAGATGCGATTCACACCTTCCATCTTAGTAACAATGTTTCTATTCTGCGTAAAAGTACCGTACACGTTCCATGCAAAGTTATCCTTTGTCATTACATCGCCACCCAATTCAAGTTCAAAACCTTCATTCTCGATTTCTGCACCGTTTACTACTTGTTCAGCAAAACCTGTGGATGGTGGAGTTGATACTTGAATAATCAAATCTCTAGTAGTGTTTTTGTAATACGTACCACTCACATAAACTTTGTTATTAAAGAATCTCAAGTCTGTTCCAATCTCAATTTCAGTTTTAACTTCTGGCTTCAGATTCGGGTTACCGGCAACATTTGAAAGTGATTGTCCACCACCATAAGCTGCTGGATTAACACCAGGACCCCAGCCTTCGCCAAAACCTCCTGTATTAGCAGTAGGCGAAATAAACACTGTATTTAAAGAGTAAGCTCCAGGACCGCGTCCTACTTGACCCCAGCCTAATCTCAATTTACCGAAACTAAAAGCTCCATCACTGATTCCTAAGGCTTTGGTAAATTGCCATGCAACATCAGCTGCTGGATAAAATATACCATTGTTATCCTGAGGTAATGTTGACAAGTAATCTTGACGTCCAGAAAGGTTTACAAACACTTGATTAAACATTGAAAGGTTAACATTTCCATAATAACCTACAGTTCTTTCTTCGCTGTACACATTTCCTAATACCGTATTGGTTGCATTTAAAAGTTGCGGTGGAGCCGTCGGATTCACAAAACTTCTTCCATCTCCATATACGTCATCATATGTTCTGATGTTATAATTTGTACCCACTAAAGCAGTTAAATCAAAATTATCATCTAGTTGCCATGTACCACGAGCAATAAGATCTGTATTAAATTGATTTCTTACAAACTTCTCTTTAGCATAACGACCGCCATTATTTGAACCGGCTGATAAAGGATCAAAGAAATCATCTCTGCTATCTGTATAGGTATCAAATCCATTTCTCCAAATGAAACTTAACCAAGATGTTGGATCGTAACCAAATTCAACTTTACCAAAAAGTCGTTGAACTTTAGAGTTTGAAGTAATGTTATCCATCATCCAAAGCGGGTTGTCATACCCATAACCTGGATTTGCACCAATTGCATTTCTAAAAGCACGTGGAGTATTAGCAAAAGTTCCTCCATTTGCGTCCGTATAAGTACCAGTATTAGCACTCATATCAAAATCAGCAGGACTTCTTAAACCTCCAAGGAATAAACCACTCAAGTTAGAACCCATCTGAACTCTATCAGAGTTAGTATTTGTATAATTTAAGCCTGAAGTAATTTTAAATTTATTACCCATTGGCTTAAATACATTTAATCTTACAGAAGTCTTATTGTAATTACTACCATTTTTAACGATACCGTCTTGACGAGTATCCGCTAAAGAGAAGTAAACACTTCCTTTATCTGATGCACTCTGAATAGAAACAGAATTGTCCCACGTTACACCTGTCTTAAATATAGACTCGTAAGGATCGTATACAGTATTACTATTTTTACCACCATTGGGATCAGCCTGAGTTCCATCAATTAATCTGTAATACCTATTACCGCTAGTGTTATCTGTGAAATAACCCATATACTCAGCATCACTTTCCAAATATCTTTCGTCAGCAGCACCAGAGCGATTCGAAATTTTATCACCCCAAGACAAAGATCTTGCAAACCCTGCTGGAGCACCATCTTTATAGGTCATGTTATACCCTTGACCATACGTTTCATTCAGTGCAATTTTTCTATTCACTGTTTGGAATGAAGCAGAGGCACTGATATTTACGGTAAAGTCTTTAGCTCCGCCTGCTGTACCTTTTTTTGTTGTAATAACCAACACACCATTTGCCGCTCTAGAGCCCCAAATTGCAGCTGCAGAAGCTCCTCTTAATATTTCAACAGATTCTATATCATTTGGATTTAAATCATTCAACCTTGATTGTTGAGTAACTCCTCCACCTGAACCAACTGCTCCACCGCCAGCAAATGCTTGCCCGTAGTATGAATCGTTGAACATTGGAACACCATCAATAATAATTAAGGGTTGAACATCTCCCGTAATAGAAGTTGCACCACGAATTTGAATTTTAGAACCTGCGCCTGGATCACCAGAAGACTGGGTAATGTTAATACCGGCAGACTTACCATTCAAATTTTGAATAAGTCTTGTTTCACCAGTACCTGCAAGTTGTGTTCCATCTACTCTAGTTGAAGCTACACCAGTTTCATCTCTTTTGGCTTCTAGGCCAAGAGCTGTTACAGTTACTTCTTCTAATTGGTCAGAAGACATGTCCAGATTAACGACCATATAATCATTTCCACCAACACTAGATTCTTTAGTAACCATACCCATACCACTAAATTCAAGAGTAGCTGAGCCGCTGGAAACTGTTAGCGTAAATTTTCCGTCAAAATCTGTGACGGTACCATTTTGCGTGCCTTTTTCTAAGACTGCCACCCCGGGAAGGGGATCTCCGGAGTCTGATGCTTTTACTAGGCCGGATACTGTTTTTGACTGTCCTATAGCCAAATTAGTAAACAGCACAAGAAGCAATACTCCTAACAAAGAGAAGTTGTTTTTCATGTATTGTAATTTTGAGTTAAACGTAGCCGTGAAAGTGTGAAGAAAATTTCACATTACCAACTAAAGTTGTTAAATAGAACACAAACTTATTAGTAAATATTATTCATGAGCATTGATTATAAGCTCATTAAACAATATAAATCAGCCTTTACTGACCTTACTGTTTTTTTTGTAGTACAAGTCAATTGACACCAAAACTGCAGAAAAACCCCATACTGGAGCAGAAGCTTTGTCCATATCTAGGAAATTATTCAAAAAACCATGTGTGAAATATGTAATAAGCCCCAAAATGGCCAATAAGGTGTAATCTTTTAAAGTGCCTTTATCAAGGGAATGGTACAATTTAATGCCATAAACCATAAGCACAGTGACAAGAAGAATTACACTCACCATTCCCAAAACCCCACTTTCAGCCAACGGGCCTAGATATTCACTATGGGCATTTCCTCTGTTACCAGCATTTGTAGAAATAATGGTCTTTTCATGAGGTTTTTGAAACGGAGCGTAGACAAACATATAGGTACCGGGGCCCCATCCAACAATTGGTCGCTCCTCAAACATTCTGTAAGCAGACTTCCATCTATTTATTCTCTCAAGGTTAGATGCATCTGTAGAAACATTTGAAATAGATTGTACATGTTCACCAAGTTGCTCTGAAGAATCTTGCTTATTTCCTTCAAACTTCTTTGCAATTTCCTCTCTGGCAGCAAACAACATGATTAAGCCTGCTAATCCTAGTACCAAAATTCGCGAGAACTTAACCTTAAAATACAATAACACATAAACAATACCTGCTCCGATTAAACTTACCCAAGCAGCACGTGTATACGACAATACTAGAGCCAAAGTCATTATGATTAGAATAACAGAGGCAATTGCCCTAATGCCTAAATCACCTTTTCTAACAACTAAATAGATTGATACAGGATAAAAGATGGCTAGAACAGCTCCCCAAGATGTGTGCTCCTTAAATAAAGGGAACATCACCCAAGTGGAGCTTGATTTACTAAAATCATGTTGTGCATGCACAGTAAGCGTATATATCGCAGCAATAGAAAGCGGCACCAAAAACACCCACAAATAGCGGTTGTAATTTTTTACATCATCTCTAAACATATAGACCATGACATAGAAGAAAGGCACAATAAACCAAAGCTTAACTAAAAAGTATTTCAAGCTGATAATTGGAAACTCACTTGTCAAACTTGTCACTAAAATCCAAAAGAGATAAAATAAGATGGCCAAAACAATAGGATGTTTCCAGAAAAGCGGATCCGATTTTTTAACGCTTAGCCATTTGAACACAACAATGCACAGCACCCCAAACAACAACGGTTCTGTCGGCAAGCTTAAGCCCAGATTAAATTGTTTATCGGTTAAGGTAATAGATAAGGGAGTGACAAAAAGGATAAACCACATCAGCTTATCTAAACTAAAGAATGCTAAACCCGCAATTGCGACAGCGACAGGAATTGCCAATACCCAATATTGCTCATAAACAATACCAATTGAGAACACCACAAAAAATGTGGCGATAACCCCATAAAGCCATTTATTTTCTAAAGAATTGGTCAATCCTCAGAAGTTGAAGTCTTTATCGTATTTAAAATAAGCTTGGTCACCAAAGTTAAAATGAACGTAGAGAAAACTGCCATAATTACGATGATTGACCTTTTTGGATATGTTTTACGTTCCGCTGGATAGGCCTTGTTTACTTCAAATGTTGCCGGTAAAACGGAATTTACGTCAACTTTAGCTTGAGAATATTTAATCTTAATACGTACTTCTTCTTCTTTTAAAAGACGTAGTTCATCTCTCAATGAAACATACAAACCGCCATACTTTGCCAGAGTATCTAGCTTAGATTGAAGGGTTTTAGCGCCAGCACCATTTGGATTTGAGACTTGCGCAATAGATAACTGCTCAGATATAACCGCAGCTTGTGATTCATAGTCATGCACACCTTTGTAGCGCAGGCTGGTGATAATATCATCCTTCAAACTTATTTCAGCCTGAATCCTCTTATATTCTCCTTGTACAATTTCTAATCCGATTTGTGCACGCTCAGCTTTAATTCTTCGTTTAACCTCGTTTAAAAGTGCTGCAATATCATTTGCAATTAAGGCTGCTGTATCTGGATCAGTGTCTAAAACCTTAATCTCAACAGACATAAATTCTGTTCTTCGGAAAGAGATATTACTAGAGTAAGCCTTTCCTAAAGATGTGTTTTTATACTGCGCATCTTCCGGAATATTGTAGTGATGCAGGAGGTCAAACTTCTTAATAATCTTATTTCGAATTTCATCAGAATTTAAAATCTGAAGCAACTGCTCAGCCTGTTGCTCATCACCAAACTCTAGAATATCTTCATCTGCATATCCATTTTGCTGAGGCATAAGCGCTTTAGAAACCGAATTCGTTGTAGATGGAAACACAACAACAGAAGATTCAAATAATGGTTTAATAAAATAAGGCATCGAAAAAATAATCGCCAAAACACCACCAATGGCCGGAATAATAATGAGCTGCTTGCGCCACTTGTACATCAGTACTACTAGGTTCGTAGAATTAAAATCCATCTTTTTACTTTAACCAGTTACTTAAATCTCTTTTTATTAAACCTTGTAATTCTAGAATTTCATCTCGGTACAGGTTTACTAAATACTTTCTTTCTTCAGGTGCTAAAACTTCTTTTTCGCCTTTGTATTGCCCTCCTTTAATTTTATCAAAGAATTCTTTTGGTAAAACTTTCTTGACTAAATCCTTCAATCCGCTTTGCATTAAAAAGCGATGCAATCGTGGATTTTTAGGACTTACACTCTTGTTAAGCACCTCATTTTGAAGGGCGGCAAATATCGAAACATTTAAGAATTTACAGATACTTTCCTGAGTTTCTTTTGGTTGCTGAATCCAATCCTCAAAAAGCACCACTTTTATTTGATTTTCAGGAAACACTTTTAAGAACCTCTTTAGCTGTTGGCTGTATTGTCCTAATTCAAAATAGAGTTCACTCACACCCCACCCTTTGTCAGCTTTATTCATATCGCGCTTAAACGCGGATAAAAACTCATTGCTCTCTAAGCCCATTTGAACAGCCATTAAATAATGAGAGTAGGCACGTTCTAAAGGGTTTCTAAGCATTATTAAAATCTTAGAATCAGAATTAAACGCATGAATACTCTCGGCTGCAGCATCAGAATACAGGTACGAAGTGCTGCACTCGCCAGCGTGCACCATGAAATTATTTGGTTTAAAAAGCTGCGCATATAACTCTTCATCTCGTAAAAATGCGATCTGTCTTTTTTTAAGAGGCTTCAATTCAATCGAGTCTTCAGCCTCAAAACTTTTTAAATACCCTTTTCTAAATTTTGAAACATCTATGTCCGTGGAAAAATAATTCGGCTCCTTAATAGGACTTACGTACAAGTCTGGATGAGAATCTAACCATGAGCTCAATGAGGTTGTTCCGCTTTTTGCGGCACCAACTAAAAAGAAATTTGGCTTATTTGTATTGTCCCAAATCATTTCACGAAAGGTATGGCAATGACTTTATAATATTTATAAACGTAAAAAGCTGCTATCACATTCCAAGTTACCATACTTATTGTTGTTGCAATTGCAGCACCAACAATACCATAACGTGGAATAAGCACAACATTCAAAATTATATTTAAACCAGTCATCCAAATCATTATACGTTGCGATAGCTTTTCTTTTCCAGTCATATTAAGAATATACATTACTGGTCCTGCAAGCGCATTTACAAGTTGACCTATAGCTAATATTGGAAGCAACACCATACCAGATGTATACTCTGCCCCAAACAAATTCAATAAAGGTTCAGAAAAAACAATAATAAATAGTGTAATTGGAATAGCAAATGCCGCGTTGATTACCCCTATGTACTTGATATACTTTCTTAGTGCGGTCAAGTCATCCTCAGCATAAAGCGATGCAATCGTTGGGGCAGCGATGCTATTAACGGCAAACTGTATAAAAGTAATAAGCGTTGCTACCTTAAATGCTATTCTATATATACCTACATCTGTGCTTGATTTGTAGTAACCGATCATTAAGGTGTCAGTCCAACTGATAACCAAAAACAATGAGCCTGAAATCAATAAGGGAACACCCACTTTTAAAACAGATTTGAAATCTATTTGTTCTGCAGGAATATCACCTACTCTTATTCTAAATGATTTTTGAAAGATTAAATACGCACCAAAAGCAAATACAGCTGTGGAAATGACAAAAGCCAATGTGGCTATTTCGCCTTTGGAAAGAGCTATATCTTTCAATAATATAAATATCGCTGACGCTAGAATGAGAACACTCCCTACTTGAAATACAGAAAATGCTTTCATGTTTTTTAGAGCTCTCAAAGCTTCGGAATAATATTGGAGAAGTACAAAGGGTAACAAGCCAACAGCCACCCAGACATAGGCCTTTTCAAGATTTGGTTCATCAAAGGCTTCCGCTAAAGATTTTCTCAACAAGAAAAAAAGTAACCCGACTACTAAGGCTGAAATCAAAATGGTAAAAACTGATTTTGAAACCAAAGATCTTATTTTTCCTTTATCTCCTGAAACGAGATATTCTTGCATAAAACGAACAGTGGCGCCATCTAATCCCCACATTACAATAACCGAAAGAATCATAAGTGCTGTAAAAGCAAGCTCATAAATACCATAAGTATCTGCTCCATATTTTGAAACGACAAAAGCAAAAACATAACCGCTAATTGCACCCAAGACTTTAAAGACTAAAACAAATCCACTACTTTTTAGTAATTCGGATAGATTCCCGTCTTTATTAAGACGGATTGCCTTGTCTTTTATTTTTTTCACCAAGCGGCAAATGTAAGTTTTACAACTATTGCCCATAATATTTATACAAAGTCATACCCTTCTCAACAATCCCATTAAATTTGACCATCAATGAAGATCGCTGTAAATACACGTTGGCTTTTACACAAAAAACTTGAAGGTATTGGTAATTTCTCTCACAACCTGCTTTCTAGATTGGTTAAAAACCACCCAGAAGTAAGTTTTGACTTTTACTTTGATCGCCCTTTCCACGATTCATTTATTTATGCAAACAACGTTTCTGGCTTCAGGCTTATGCCCCCTGCAAGGCATCCATACCTTTGGTATGTTTGGTACGAGTACAGTTTAAAAAGAAGACTCAACCAAACGAAACCAGATTTGTTTTTTTCACCCGATGGCTTTATTCCAACAAATGGAAAAACAAAAACTTTAAATACAATACACGATTTAAATTTTGAGCACAATCCTGAATGGGTTCCGAATACTGTTGCGAACTATTACAAAAAATTCTTCCCGCTTTGCGCGGAAAAAGCCTCACATCTCATCACAGTATCTGAGTTTTCAAAAAAAGATATTGTGAACACTTATGGCATTGATGAAAATAAAATCGATGTAGTTTATAACAGTACTTCTTCAGATTTTAAAAAGAAGAGCGAAACAAAAATATCTGATTTCAAAACAAAGTACACTGAAGGCAAACCCTACTTTATTTTTGTCGGAGCTCTGAACCCACGTAAAAATTTACAAAATATTTTCCCGGCATTTGATCGTCTAGAAAGTGACCACAAATTTTTAATTGTTGGCAACAAAATGCATTGGGACAGCACTATTGAGAATGCCTACAACAAAATGCAAAAGAAAGATGCTGTAGTTTTTTCCGGAAGATTAAGCACCGAAGATTTAAATACCGCTTTGTCAGGAGCAACATCCATGATCTTCCCTTCTTTGTTTGAAGGGTTCGGAATTCCAATCCTCGAAGCATTTAAATCCCAAACAGCTGTAATAACTGCCAACAATTCCTCGCTTCCAGAAATTGCAGGTGATGCGGCTCTGTTTGTAAATGCAAAAAGTCAAGATGAAATTTTAGCTGGGATGCAGAAAATTGAATCAAATAAAGAACTGCGAAAAGAACTTATTGCAAAAGGAAAGGTTCAGGCCAATAAATTCGACTGGGATAAATCAGCAGAGAAACTTTGGGACATTATGCTAAAAACAATTGAAGGCTAGGTGCTTCTACTCCAACATACAGATTCCAATTTCGAGGCAGGTTGCGATGAAGCCGGTCGCGGTTGTCTTTCAGGACCGGTTGTAGCGGCAGCAGTTATTCTGCCACAAGGTTTTAAAAACGCTATTCTCAACGACTCTAAACAACTCAGCGAAAGCAAACGAGATGCGCTAAGACCCATCATCGAGAAAGAAGCAATCGCTTTTGGAATTGGCATAGTTTCTCCACAAGAAATTGATGAAATTAATATTTTGAATGCCTCATTTTTAGCGATGCATCGGGCGGTAGATCAACTTAAACCTAAAGCCAATTTTTTATTGATAGATGGAAATCGATTCAATCCATATAAAAAATTAAAGCATGCTTGCATGGTAAAAGGAGACGCCCGCTTTTTAAATATCGCAGCAGCATCTGTTCTCGCAAAAACTGAGCGAGATCATATCATGGCCGAACTACATGAAGAATTCCCTGTTTACAATTGGCAAAAAAACAAAGGCTATCCAACAAAAGAACATCGAAAAGGTATTTCTGAAAATGGCACAACTCCATACCATAGAATGAGTTTTCAACTGCTACCAAAGCAATTGAAACTGGATATTTAGTTATTTTTTTAAGCAATACTTTTCAACGATTGACTTTTAACTAATAGTTAAAACAAACTGCTCACGCCCTTCTGCTTACTCTAATTTTGGCTAAACTTTTTACCCAAATGAAATTAGGACACTTTCTTATTCTATTCACAGCATCACTATTGGTCTTTATTTCATGTCAACCTGATAAAAAAGATTTTACAGCTCTTTCAGCAATTCCCAAAAATGCAGCAATCGTTGTTGAAATACATCGGCTAGACAAGGCTCAAACATTTTTAGAATCGTCTTCATTCTTGCAAAGCAGTCTTTTGCTTCAGGATGTTAGTGACATTAGTGTTTTGACAAAAAATGTTTTAAAGGCTATAAATCAAGAATCAGATAAATCGAAAGCTAAAGTCTATGCTTTTGCTCATTTAGCAGGCGCAAACAAATACGACTGGGTGATTTGTGCTTCAGAAAAAGAATTGAAAAGCAATTTCATCTTTTCGGATGAATGGACAATGACTAAACGTGCCTATGCATCTGGAGAAATATTGACCTTCGCAAAAGAAGACATTAGCATTTATGCTATTCAGCATTTCGGCATTATTGCAGCTAGCCTGAACGAAAACCTTATTGAAGAGATTATCCGTAAAACGGAAAACAACATCAGTATTGAAGACAATACCTTTTTTAAAGAACACGAAAAACTGGCAACAACTTCAGATCCACTCACGGTTTACGTGAATTTCAAAGAAGTTTCAGGAATAAGTAAATTATTGCTTCAAAACTCGAAGCCAGATTGGCTAAACCATTTTGGCACTTGGGTAGAACTAGATGCATCTGAAGAAAATGGAAACATCATATTAAATGGTGCAAGCATAAACCCAGATACATCTTTTACCTATCTCAATTGTTTTAAAAAGACCGGAAGCGTGAAGTTTACCGCTCCTGAAATTATCCCTGCGAATGCAGTTGCTGCAGTTATGCTAGGTACAGGTGATTTTCAGGCATACGCTAAAAATACCAACACTTACCTTAAACATTGGAATCTGTATCGCTCTACAAAAAAGAAGAGAGATGCAATAGGAATAGACATTGAGCAAAATTTATTTCCCTTAATTGATAACGAATTTGGATTGATTTACTCTGAACCAAAAATTTCAGTGGCGGAAAGCAAAATGGCCTATGTTAAAATGAAGAACATAGAAAAAGCGATGGAAATGTTGATTAACCTTTCTGGCGAAGCAGATGAAAATTACCGTGAACATTTAATATTTCAGTTGAAACGTGAAAAGCTATTACCTGCCGCTTTTGGAAGAGCGTTTAAATCGTTAAACACTCCGTACTTTGCACAACATGGCGACTTTATCGTCTTTGCAAACAGCAAGCTACTCTTAAAAACAACCATCAATAATTACATCTCAAATAAAACGTGGGTCAATTCAGAAGGCTTTCAAAGCGTTGCTTCACAATTTTCAAAGTCTGCCAACATATGGACAATGGTAAAGAATCCTGGAGCTTTCAATTTGGCAAGTATGTATATGAACGATGCCGACAAAAAAGCATTTGTCAAAAACAAAACCATTTTCACAGAGCCAGATTGGGCTGGTATTCAAATAACCAACAAAGGCGAAGCAAGTTTATTTAGCGCATACATTGGCAAGCAAGCTGAAGTAGCAAAATCAGCTAATCAAATTTGGTCTATACAACTAGAATCTCCTGTAAAAGGAAAACCTCAATTTGTATACAACCACAGCACCAAACAAAACGATATAATCGTTCAAGACGAAAACAACAAATTATATTGGTTAAATTACAAAGGCGAGATTCTTTGGTCTATACAAGTTGAAGGTGCTGTTATCGGTAGAATTGAACAAGTTGATTTATTTCAAAATAAAAAACTTCAATTGGCATTTACGACAAATTCTAAATTTTACATTTTAGACAGGTTAGGTAGAAATGTTACCCCCTTCCCGGTGAATGTAAAAGGAGAAGTTACGGCTCCTCTTGCGGTTATGGATTATGACAAATCTCGCAACTACCGCTTTTTAGTCTGTGCTGGCACTAAGGTTTACATGTATAACAAAGAAGCAAAAATTGTAGACGGCTGGCAGTTTACAAAAGCTAAAGCTGATGTAATAGCCAAACCTAAACATTACGTTTTAGGCGGCAAAGACTACATTTTTATTGCGGACTCTGATGGCAAAATAAATGTGTTGAATAGAAGAGGAGAATCGCGCTTAAAGCTGAACACACCGTTTAAAACACACCAACATATTTATTTGAACTTAGGGCCGAGTATGGCGGAAAGCCGATTGGCGAGTACCGACAAACAAGATCATTTGACGTATTTATTTTTGAATGATAAAACAGATGAAGTGGAAATAGATGTTGATGAAAATCTAGAGCATTTTGTTTACGATGGCACAAATATGCTCTTCGCAGGTGGCAATCAACTCATCAATAAAAACATAGATTTTCCATTTAAAAAAGAATTTGAAGAAAATATAATTTATGAGCCTAGTATCCATAAAGCATCTGGAGCAACATACTTTATTGCCACTACAGAGAATGAACAAATACATGCTCTAAATAAAAGCGGTAACGAGCTCGCAGGGTTTCCTGTTTACGGCAACACGAATGCCACAATAGGTAAATTTAACACCTCTGGTAAAACCTATTTAGTGGGTGGTACCGAAGATGGCACGCTGTTTTTATACAGAATCGGAGAGCAATAGACCCGAGGTGGTTTTAAACGAAAATTAATGAGAGTAAACTATCAAATAAAAAAGAGGGGCTAAAGCCCCTCTTTTTTATTCAACTTCTATCACAATTTCAAAAGTATCATCAATTGAATCTTCTCCGTTCCATTCTTGCCAATAGACCCATTTTAGTTTCTGCTCACCAGTAGAATTTGCAATTAACTTTATAAGCCGTTTCCCACCTGCACCCATCGCTTTATTATCACTTTCTGTATGTGAAGATTGTTTTAAAACAAGAACTTCAGAGTGACTTCCTTCTTTTTGATACCAACGATAACCCGTTGTTGAATTTTCGTCTAATTCAATTTCAAGCTCTTCTCCAAGCTTTAATTTCAATGCTTTTAAATTATCTGATTTATCTATTTTCACTACTCTATTTTTTTAAAAAAGAGGAGTTTTAAAGGTAAATAAAACTCCTCTTGCAATTTAAATTTGCTTTAATCACCAAGCATAAACTTGGCTTATTAAATTATTATCCAATTGAATTTTCACTGTTCTACTTCTTTCTCTTGCATGCGCAAGAATCATTGTTAAAGATGAAGAACTAGAATTGTTGGCGGTAGAAACCTTCTTCCAGCCCATCCCTTGAATATTTGCCCAAGAATTCCTCGTGTCTTTATCGCTCCATAAGCCCACAATTTTCTTGTTATTGTACCAAACAGAAGCTCCAAAAGCCTCTTCAATTTCTGCAGTTTCACCCGGTGGTAAATTGGAAGGTGAAGCCTCATCGTCTATGAACGACTTTGCAACCTCTTCTTCAACCATGAAGTTCTCTAATGGTCTTGCTCCCGATGCACTTTCTGATGCACTCACCATTTGTGGTTTTTCTTTGGGAGTATTTATTTTTTTTGCCATGATTATATGTTTTTAAAAATTAATTTTCAGTTAAGCGTAAATCTCCACAATCAAACCATTTTCAATTCTGAGACTAACATTTCTTGCAGCTCCTTTGGCTGCTAATAATTGAGCTAACATATTAGTAGTGGAAGTTTCAGTTGCATTAGAGATTCTTTTCCAACCTTCTCCACTTATATAAACCCAAGCATTTTTAGCTGCTGTATTAGACCATACGCCTGTAATTCTTTTGTTGCGTAACCAACCAGAATCCACAATACCATTAATTCCATACATCTCGCTGTCAATTCCTACCTGACCGTAAGCAATTTTGAAGTAACCACCGTCTCCCCAGCTAGAACCCCAACTATTCTTACAAATCCAGTAGTTGCCTGCATCGCTATAACCAACACAGCAAACACAATGACCACCTTCTCTTGATGCATTTTGAGATTTTCTATAAACTCCAGAACGGTAAGCGTAAAAATCTGAGTACACTGTAAAACAAGCCGTAACTGCTCCTTTAGTAGATATCCAATTTTTCATAGACTGTATAGAAGTTAGCTTTGTATACCCTGTAATTTTAGTGGTTCTATTAGCCGAATCACTGCAAAGCCCTGAGCAAGCTTGATCACCAGCCACATAAGGATAGCATGAATCGTCTACAACTCCTTTGTCTTTGAATGCCTTAACAGAAGGCAACACCCACCATCCACCATTGCTTCCACTGCAGCGTCTTCCTTCAGACCTTGCATGGCAGTAAAACAAATGAGCTTCAGAATAATTAACATTCAATCCATCGTTTCTTTTCAAGAAACGATAGTTCCTTCAACAGCAGCCACCGTGCCAAAAGCAACACAAGAACCACAACTTCCTTGGTTTTTTACTGAAGTCATATAATTTTTACCACCTACATTGGAAAGGTTAAAGGAAGATGGTGCTCCAAAAGCTTCCAAATCCATTTTAGCCAAACTCCTGTAAGATGCAAAATTTGATTCCGCATGACTTTCTCTAGCTTCGAGAGATTCATCACCATCTCCTGGCACAAAGCCCAACATTTTTTTAAAATCTGACTGACTCATTTCAGCAACCTCAGATGCTCCGGCTTGCCACTCCAGGCCTTCCTTTTTTATGGCCTCTTCAATCCCTTTAATTTCTTTAATTTTTGACATTTTAATTAAATTGATTTTGGTTAGTATAATATGTTTTGCTAAACATAATTTTTAGCTTAAAGCTTACCTTTTTACTTAGGTCTGACTTTACAGCAAATCCAACCAAAAAGAGCATTTTTTCTTCGAGCAGAAAAAGCTCATAAACAAATACAAATAGTGTATTCGCTTGGGACGCCAAGAAGATTAAGGGGATTATTAAATATGAGTATTTTCTTACATATTTCATGTTTAAAATTTGTTTAATAACACATTTTTAAAATATGTATTCATTAAGAGCTTGAGAATCCTTTAGAAAATAGAGGAGTTTGGTAATTTGTAAATTACATTTGCGCGCTCAATTTTGAAAGACAATGGTTTACATTAAAAGAACAGAGAAATTTTGTGCCGCTCATAAGCTTTGGAACAATGACTGGAGCCCGGAAAAAAATCATGAGATTTTTGGAAAATGCGCCAATGAAAACTACCATGGCCACAACTATGTCTTAGAAGTGACTGTAAAAGGAAACATCGATCCTGAAACAGGATTTGTAATGAATTTTACAGAGCTAAAAAGAATTTTAAGAGAGCGCATTACCGATGTGGTAGACCACAAAAACTTAAATGTTGACATTGACTTTTTAAAAGACAAGTTTACCTCTGCAGAAGTGATGGCAATAGAATTTTGGAAAAGAATTGAAACAGAAATTAAAGTAGCTGGCGCTGAATTGCATTGCGTAGCTCTAAAAGAAACTGACAACAATGTTGTTGAATATTTCGGTTAATCATTGTATAAAAATTCAAGAAGAAGCAGTATTTTCAATTCTAATTTAAACATTAAATTCTAGGCATTCAGCCTGTTATACATAAAACAAATGAAAGCATATATCTTCCCTGGTCAAGGTTCTCAATTTTCAGGAATGGGAAAAGACCTTTTCGATGAACATTCAGCATCTAGAGAATGGTTTCAAGAAGCAAATCACGTATTGGGCTTCAATATTACTGACACGATGTTTGAAGGCACAGCAGAAGAGCTGAAACAAACAAAAGTAACACAGCCGGCTATTTTCATTCATTCAGTGATTTCCTCAAGAGTTTTAGGAAATAGCTTTACACCTGATATGGTAGCAGGTCATTCTTTGGGAGAATTTTCTGCTTTGGTTGCAAGTCAGAGTCTTTCTTTTTTAGACGGTCTCAAACTTGTTTCTATCCGCGCTAAAGCGATGCAAAAAGCTTGTGATGCAAAACCAAGCACAATGGCTGCTATTTTAGGATTAGACGATGCGGTTGTGGATGAAATCTGCAGCGACATAGATGGAGTTGTAGTTCCAGCCAACTATAACTGCCCTGGACAATTGGTAATTTCTGGCGAATGGGGCGCAGTAGAAAGAGCGATTGGCGCAGCACGCGAAGCTGGCGCAAGGAGAGCAATGTTGCTACCTGTAGGCGGAGCTTTCCATAGCCCAATGATGGAAATGGCTAGAGAAGAATTGAGAGCTGCAATTGAAAACACAGATTTCGATACACCTATTTGCCCTATTTATCAAAACGTTGTAGCTGCTGCGGTGCGCAACCCTGGTGATATTAAAATGAACTTGATTAAGCAATTGACTGGCCCTGTAAAATGGACACAATCTGTGCAACAAATGATAGCCGATGGCGCCACATCTTTTACAGAAGTTGGACCCGGTAAGATTTTGCAAGGATTGGTTAGAAAAATAGACCGTTCTGTAGAAATTGGATAAATATTTAGGGGAACTTTTCGTTCCCTTTTTAATGCTTAAATAAAAACGCGTTTTGAATAAAGTCACTTGGCAAAGCCCTTCTAACATCGCTCTTGTAAAATATTGGGGTAAATACGACAATCAGATTCCAGCAAATCCAAGTATTAGCTTTACTCTAAATGCTAGCAATACAACCACCACACTGTCGTGGAAGGAAAAAGAAGCCGATGACAACTTCGATTTTGAAGTTTGGTTTGAAGGCCAGCTGGAAGATTCTTTCCGTCCTAAAATTGAAGCTTTTTTCAAACGTATCAATCACATGCTTCCGTTTTTAAAGCGTTTTAGCTTTAAAATAGAAACGAGCAACACCTTTCCTCATTCTAGCGGAATTGCTTCTTCAGCTTCAGGGTTAAGTGCATTGTCGCTTTGCTTGGCTTCTTTGGCGCAGAGTTTAAACATTCCGCATGACGAAGATTTTTACCGCTTTGCATCTACTCTTTCGCGTTTAGGTTCAGGTAGTGCTTCTCGCTCTATTTTTGGAAATTTAGTCGTTTGGGGAAAACACTTGTTAATTGATGGTAGTTCAGATAATTACGCAACACCCTTAAGTAGTGAAGTTCATCAAGTTTTTGAAAACTTTCAAGACACCATATTATTAGTAGATAAAGGAGAAAAACAAGTCAGCAGCACGGTTGGTCATGGTTTAATGAATGATCATCCATACGCCTCAAAACGTTTTGAACAAGCTTCAGAAAATCTAAGCAAGATGAAAGCCATTCTTTCTTCAGGAGATTTAGACGCTTTCGGAAATTTAGTGGAAAGCGAAGCATTGACTTTACATGCGATGATGATGACATCCAATCCATATTTTATCTTAATGAAGCCGAACACCTTGCGCATTATCGAGGAAATCTGGAAATTTAGGAAAGAGACTAAAACACCAGTTTACTTTACATTAGATGCCGGGGCCAATGTGCATATGCTTTTCCCAGAAATGGTTAAAAATAAAGTCGATACATTTACCAAATCTAAGTTGGTTGGTTATTGCAAAAATGAAGAATATATTTGTGATCAAATTGGACAAGGCCCAAAACAACTGTAGTTGATGAGTAAAGGACCATTATTTTATGCTAAAATTCTTCTCTTCGGAGAATATGGAATTATAAAAGATTCCATGGGCTTGTCGATTCCCTATAATTATTACAAAGGTGCATTTCAGTATTCTGAAGTCGAAACGGACGAAACGAAAGACTCGAATGCCCATCTATTAAAATATTTAAAGCACCTCCAAAAACTTCAAAACAACAGCGAATTAAAAGCAGACTTAAATCTTACAGCTTTCGCTGAAGAGATAAATTCGGGTTTACATTTTGATTCAAGTATTCCAAGAGGTTTTGGTGTGGGTAGTTCAGGTGCGCTAGTTGCAGCTATCTACGATAGATACGCAGACAGCAAAATTTCATCAGATGCAGGTTTAAACCGCGAGAGCATTGTTGAATTAAAAGCCATTTTCTCTCAGATGGAATCTTATTTCCATGGAAAGAGCAGCGGAATCGATCCAACGATTTGTTATTTAAACCTTCCCCTTTTAATAAAAAGTAAAGACGATTTAGGCACAGTTACTATTCCAGAAGAAGGTATTGGCGAAGGCGCTATTTTCTTAATAAACTCTGGTCAGCCTGGCGAAACAGAGCCAATGGTAAATATCTTCATGGAGAAGCTGAAAGAAGAAGGTTTTAGAAAGATGTTGAAAGAACAGTTTGTAACCTACAATGATGCTTGCATTAAGTCTTTTCTTAAAGGAGACATGAAGCCTTTGTTCTCAAACTTGAAAGACTTGTCTAAACTCGCTTTAGATTATTTCACTCCAATGATTCCTAATGATTTCCATGCCATATGGAAAAAGGGAATCGAATCGAACGCTTTCTATTTAAAATTGTGCGGCTCTGGTGGTGGCGGTTTTATTTTAGGCTTTACCCGTGATTATAAAAAAGCAGAACCACTTCTTGTGGGCTATGACCACGAGGTAATCTATAAGTTTTAATGCGGGCACTTTCTGCTCAAAAATTATTTTTCCTTAAAGTAACAGCTTTGCTTTCCATCATTCGATGGTATGTTATTGGTCTTGTAGCACTGGCTCAAATCATTGTAAGCATTTTCGTTATCAATACGCGTACAGAATGGAAGTCTGCAGTTTCAGATATTAACCTTTGGATCATTTTAGTCTGCACCGCATTGACCATCGCTGCTGGCTTTGCCATAAATAATTTTTACGATTCTGAACGTGATTTAATTAATCGACCACAACGTACACTTTTCGAAAGGTTAGTGAGCAAGCGATTTATCTTTCGTTTCTACTTTGGTACCAACGCGCTCGTTTTTGCTTTAGCCCTTTTAATATCATGGCGAGCACTTGTCTTTTACTTGGTGTATGCTGCTGGCCTTTGGTACTATAGTCACAAGATTAAGAAAGCGACATTTCTAGGAAACTTTGCTGCGGCTTTGCTCTCTGTAGCGCCCTTCTTTGCCATTTTTGTGTATTACCATTATTTCAGCTGGCCGATATTTTTCTACGTCTCGTTTATTTTGTTCTTGATTTTAACCCGTGACATTATTAAAGATTTACAAACCCAGAAAGGAGATGTATTGTACGATTACCAAACTTTGCCTGCAGTGTATGGTGAAGAAAAAACCAAAACGCTTATTATACTTTTAACTGCACTTAGTTACGTGCCTGCCTTTATTTCATATTCCTTGTTTCCAGAGCATCTTCAGATTTATCTGGCTATATGTTTAAGCTTGATTACGATTGTTAATGTGGCCATTTTCAGAGCGAATAAACCACGACACTATTTTATAATAAACCAGTTTTACAAAATACTTATTGGCACCAGCATGTTGATGATCGTGTTTTTATAAAAACAAAACGCCCTCAATTTCTTGAAGGCGCTCTTAATCATTTTTTAATAATATTAGCCATTAACGGCTACAACATCATCTACCAAAGTCGGTAACATTTGTTGCAATATATTTTGAATACCTGACTTTAACGTTGCTGTAGAAGACGGACATCCGCTGCAAGCACCTTGTAACAATACATTTACTTTTTTGTCTTCATAAGAAATAAACGCAATGTTTCCACCATCACCTTGCACAGCAGGTTTAACATACTCTTCCAAAATATCGACTATTCTTTTTTCCACTTCACCCAAGTCTTCAATATTTGGTAGAACTACGCCTGGCGCAGCGCTAGAACCTGAAGCGTCAGAAGCTGGTTGAGAAATAGCTTTAGTTCCCGGATCTTCCATTATAAAACCAGAGTTCTTAGACAGATACTCTGTCATGAATGTTCTGATTTCCATCGCTACATCATCCCATTCAACAATGTTAAATTTTGTGATTGACAAATAGTTACCAGAAACAAATATTTCCTTCACAAATGGAAAGTGAAAAAGCTTAGATGCTAGTTCGCAATCTACCGCTTCTTCTATGTTCTTTATTTCAACACTGTCAAATTCAATTAACCTCTTGTTTGCCACAAACTTCATTACACCTGGGTTAGGCGTCATTTCCGCATATACACTTACTGGCACTCTTTCAATCATCACTTTTAATTTTGGGTCGCAAAGATAGTTGACGAAACCCATATATCGTCTTACTTTGCGAGCGTTTAAATTTTATGATTATGGCGCTTGTAAAAGAAGTTGAAGGAAAAAGACCCGAGATGGGTTCAGATTGTTATTTGGCTGAAAATTCCACTATTGTGGGAGATGTAAAAATGGGCGACCAGTGCAGCGTGTGGTTTGGGGCAGTAGTCCGCGGAGACGTAAACTATATCCGCATGGGCAACAAAGTGAACATACAAGACAACGCTACAGTTCATGGCACATACCAAAAGTTTCCAACGTTTTTAGGCAACAATGTATCTGTTGGGCATAATGCTATAGTCCACGGTTGCACCATAAAAGACAATGTCCTCATTGGCATGGGTAGTATTGTCATGGATGGATGTATTGTAGAAAGTAATTCTATAGTCGCGGCAGGAGCAGTGGTTTTAGAAGGTACACATATAGAATCTGGATGCATTTATGCTGGCGTTCCTGCCAAGAAAGTAAAAGATATAACTCCAGAATTGGTAAAAGGGCAAATTGACAGAATTGCAAACAGCTATGTAAAATATTCAGGTTGGTTTAAATCTGATGCAATGAAAGGCTAAGCCAACTACTTCCAGATATTTTGCTCTTGCAAATGGATGTTTTTACCAAACATCAGTTGGGCTATTTGTTCGAAAACAACCGTGTAATCTGAAACGTAAAATGAATAAGTGCCTGGCTCAGAACTTGAGTTGAGTAAACTCAACGCACCTAGCACCTCTTTTAATTTTTTAGAAACAATCTCTGGAGAGTCAATTAATGTAATAGAGTTTCGTTTCAATTGCTCAATTTCATCTTGAATATGCGGATAATGTGTACAGCCTAAAATAAGCGCTTCAATATTTTTTAAAATATCATCAGACAAGTAATGCCGCAGTGCCGAGGATGAAATTGAAGTGCTACTTAAACCCTCTTCTATTATCGGCACGAGCAAAGGCGTAGTCAAAGAAAAAACCTCAACTTGAGCATTCAACTCTTGTATTTTATTGGTATACGTTTTTGACGAGACTGTGGCTCGGGTGCCAATCACACCAACTTTAGTATAGCCAGATTCTAATCCAATATATTTGGCTACAGGGTCTATTACGTTGAAGATTGGCACAACATCACCAAAGCGCTCTTGAAGCACTTTAAAAGCAACCGCAGAAGCTGAATTACACGCAACTAAAATCGCCTTCACCTGATGTGATTCGATCAGGTACTCTGCAATACCTAAACTGTAGTTTTGAATTGCTTCTGGGCTTTTATCCCCGTAAGGCAAATGCGCTGTATCTCCAAAATATACAAGGTCTTCATTTGGCAATAGCTCGCTCAATGCATTGGCAACAGTTAAGCCACCAACACCAGAATCGAAAACACCTATTGCTTTATTGTTCATTGTAATTGTATAGATACAAAAAACCCGATTAACTTTTCAGTAAATCGGGCTTCTTAAATTTTTTAATCAGATTACATTCCCAATTTCTCTTTCACGAAAGGAGCTAAGTCTGTACCGCCATCTTTATAAATAACGACACCTCTACTTGGTGAAGCATCTAAAACATAAGCGAAACCTTTGTCTTTGGCAGTTGCATTTACGGCTTCCTGCAATTTCGTGATAATAGGTTGCATTAATTCTACTTGCTTACCGCTAATTTGCTCTTGTGCTTGTTGTTGAAATTCATAAATCTTTTGCTGAGAAGCATATAAATCTTCTTGCTTTGATTTAACCATCAATTCACTCCAACCACTGTTTGCTCCGTTCTCTAATTCAGTCATTTTGTTTTGGTATTCTTCTTCCAAAAACTTCATGTCATTTTGAAGAACTTCTGCAAACTTCTTCATTTCCTCTTCAGCAACTTTTGTTTCTGGCATTGTACCCAAAAGTTCATCTACATTGACATAAGCAACTTTGTGCTGAGCATTCATGCCCAAGGCAAAAGTCATTACTACTGCTAACAGTACTGTACGCATCTTTCTTTTAATTTAAATTGTTGTCTATTAATATCCTAAACTTTCAAGCACTTCATCGCTAAGGTCTGCCTTAGGGTTGGTGTATAACATCATCAACTCGCTAGCTTTATCAAAAACTATGTCGTACTTCTTTTGTTTTGCCACAGATTGTATGGCATTATAAATCTGATCTTGAATTGGTTTTATTAATTCTAATCGCTTTTTAAACAGTTCACCTTCAGGACCGAAATACTGTTGTTGCAAAGTGCGTGCCTCGGTTTTTTTCTCGTCTATTAATTTCTCTCTTTCCGAAACCATTTCTTCGGTTAACAGAATTTTTTCTGCATTCAATGCGACCTGAAGGGCTTCTGATTCAGAAAACAAGGATTCGATTTCACCTTGCCATTGGGCCGACATGTTATCTAATTGAGATTGCGCTTGTTTATAATCTGGAATATTTGACAAAATATATTCAGAGTCAACATAGCCGTATTTCTGCCCGAAAACCGATGCTGAACTTGCTAAAACAAATGCTATTGATAAAATTAAACCTCTCATGCAGCCGCGCGAATTTAGATAAATTAGAATTGCTGACCAATAATAAAATGAGTCTGCCATCCGCTCGGATAAATGCCATTATTTACAGGGTCAAATCCGTATCCAACATCAAATCCTAATAAACCAAACATTGGCATAAACACTCTAACTCCACCACCTGCAGAACGCTTCAACGTGAACGGCTCATATTTGGTAATGTCATCTTGGTTGGTACCTCCTTCAAAGAACCCTAGAATAAATATTCTTGCAGATGGATTCGATGTAATCTGATACCTTAACTCTAACGAGAATTTATTGTAAACAGTACCTCCTGTTGGATTTAATGGATAGCCCGGTGTAATTGAAGTGTTTGGGTACCCTCTCAAACCAATAATATCTCTACCATCTAATGCAAAGTTTTGAAGACCATCACCACCTAAGAAGAAACGCTCGAATGGAGGAATACCAATTGCATCATTGTAGTCTCCTAAGAAACCAAATTCTCCATGTGCTCTAAAAACAAAGTTTTCACTATTTGCGATACTCGCAAACCAGTCCATGTTCAATTTCCACTTATGGTATTCTAACAAACGGTATTTATCTGCTGGCAAAATATTCTCGTAATCTTTATCTTGAATCAAAGAAAATGGAGGCGTTAACTCTGCTGTGAAAGTTATGTTAGCACCGCGCGTTGGGAAAATAGGTTGATCTGTGTTGTTACGTGTCAGAACAAACTTGTAATTGATGTTGTTTGAAATACCGTTGTTGTAATTCAAGAAACCTGTGTTGTAGTTTCTCATAT
>Ga0102886_1000182_pt1 | contig 26622 bp, 28 predicted proteins | sample Colrivmet1550A02_FD_84499 | JGI IMG/M metagenome (GOLD analysis project Ga0102886, IMG submission 84499) | Estuarine microbial communities from the Columbia River estuary - metaG 1550A-02 | ecosystem: Environmental > Aquatic > Marine > Intertidal zone > Estuary | place: USA: Columbia River... | reverse complement strand
TCTAGGTGCTCCAATGTCAAGAGGTTTAGGTGAATCTACTCCAGACAAAGTAATGGGCTTAAGCTTATTCTCTAAAAGCGTTGCTGCTGAAACTTTCCAAGTTGCTGCTGCCGTAACAAGAGAGCAAGTTCAAGATCTTAAACAATTCGGTGTTGATGCTATTGCTCAAGTAGAAGCAGTTTTAACTAACGAATTAACTCAGTCTATTAACAATCACATCTTATTAACGATGAGATCTATCGCTGGAACTAACCTATTCGGTTTAGATGGTGGTGTTCCTAAAACTATGAACATTGCTGTAACTGGTGGAGAAACTAAAGGTGACTCACACAGAAGAATCTTAACTGCAATCTTAGCTGCTGGTAACTTAATCGCGCAAAGAGGTAGAAGAGGTGCTGGTAACTTCGCTGTAGTAGGTGGAAAAGTTGCATCTGCTTTACAAGGTGTTGCTGGTTTCGTAGCATACCCAATGGCTAACACTATAAACCAAGTTGCTGGTGCAATTTATCCTTTAGGATCTATCGCTGGTATCAACGTTTATACTGACCCATCTGTAGCTTTCGACGATGTTGAGATCTTAGTTGGTAGAAAAGGTGACGGTAACGGACCTGGATTAGTATTCATGCCTTACTTAATGGCTGAATCAGTACAAACTATCGTTGAAGGAACTATGGCTCCGAAAGTAGCTGTAAAATCTAGATACGCATTAGTTCAAGCTGGATTCCACCCAGGAACTCAATATGAGAAATTCTCTTTATTGAACTTCGAACTATAATTTATAGTTTAAATTTTATATTAAAGACCCTCTTAATTGAGGGTCTTTTTTTTTGCTCAATTTTAGGAAGATATATAATCTATCGGAATAGTTATATAAAATTTAAAAATTAATATGAAAAAGATTAAATTAGGTAAGAAGATTCAATTGCTAGAAGATTTTTCTGCAAGTGACCTTTCTAAACCATCACAATCAGTTACACCGGCGGCCAAAACAAAAATAGCTTCTATTACTGTAGATAAGGTAGTGGCTCAGCCAACTGAAGCACCTAAAGCTCCAGTAGCAAATGTAGTATCAGGTGAAGAGGTACGAGCTGAAATAATCAAAGATGTTGATGCTATATTAAATAATTTAGATGCTCTCTCAAAGCAAATCACAGAAGCAGTTTTATTAGAAGCAGATGAGTGGTTTGAGGATGGTGCTTTATTTGAATCAACAGAGGCTATTAATGAAGAAGATAGTTTTTTAACTAAAATGTTTGCAAAATTTAAAGCTACTAAAGCCTACTCTACAAGAATGGGCCAATACTCAGCCCTTAAAAAGAAAGAGCGAGGAGCTGAAGTAACTAAAATAGAATTAGAAGGTCAGTTTGATGCAAAAAAAGACCAACTAGAAGCTCAAATAAAAGACAAGATTGCTGCTAAAATTAAAACACAAATTGATAAGGTTAATCAAAAAGACATAACTCCGGAAGCTAAAAAGGAGATTAAAGATAAGATATACGCCAAGAGGGATGAATTATTAAAAGGTTCTAATAAGAAAATCGCAGAAAAAATTAAGACTAAAAAAGAAGCAGTTACTGCAAAGGCAAAACAGGCTATTACAGCAGCGGAAGCAGAAACTAAAAAAATGATTGATGATAACCCAATCGATAATGAAAAATATACTAATTTATGGGACACCTATAAATTAGATGTGGACAATAGACATGAACTTCTTTTAATAGACATGAAAGCTGAGGCAACTATGGATGCCGATGATAAAGATGAAGATCAAATAGAAAAAGATATTAAAACGGCTAAAGAACAGAAGAAAAAACAAGAAGCCCGTGCTGCAGAAAGAGCTAAGATATTAGAGTTAAGTGCAAAAAGAATAAAAGAGAAAGAAGCAAAAGAAGATGCTAGTCTTGATGATAAGCAAAAAGAGGCTAAAGAGAAAATAGACAAATACATATCTGCGCAGGTTAGCTTTGATGCTGGTGAAATAAAGCAAGAAGAATTTGATAAGGTTGAAAAGATTAGTGCTAGTACTTTTAAAGATAGAGCACCAGGTATTTCTGATGAAGACGCTGAAAAACTATATAAGACACTTGTTAATAAGAAATCTAAAGAAAAGAAAGAAGGTGGTGTTGACGGGCTTACAGATGCTGAGTTAGATAAGAAGCTTGAAACTAATAAGCAAAAGCTTGAAGATGCGAAGAAAGACGATACAAATTCTCCGTCCGTGATTAAAAAATACGAAATTGCAGTTGCTACCGGTGAATTGAGAAAGGCACAAGCATCTGAAGACTCTGAAAAAATCGAACAGGCTCAGAACAAATTAGATAAGTTCGAGAAAGAAAGCAAAGAATTAGCTGATAAAGAGGGATTAAGTTCTAAAAAAGATGAATCAGTAGTACATGAATCAATGACGATAGCTCAGAAATTTAAAGCATTAATGTAATATTAAAGAGAGCGCTTAGCGTTCTTTTTTGCAAGTTTAAGAAACTCCTCTCGTTCTGCGAGCAGGAGTTTTTTGCATTTCTTACGAAACTCAACCGAGGATTTAAGTATACGACTATCGATCATTGGTGCATCTAATACATCATAATATTCTGAGTGTATGAAATTCTTTAAATCAAAATTCATAAACTTAGCCTTAATAGGTTTAAGTGAAATAGCACAATACCATTCAACAGTATTATATGAACGTTCTAATCCCTTTTCAGATAGAGCAGTATCAGTTCTCATATCCCAATAAATTTTAGTAGAAGTAGTAGATCTGGGTCTTTGCATTTTTAAAACACACTCCATGAATTGGTCATCATCGGACCACTTAGCAAGATTCCTATGAGTTATTAGAAACTTTCTTAAGAATCGTGGTAAGTACTTTAAGATGATACCATATCTGTTTGCGGGCCAAGGACCACCAGTCTTTTCAATACGTATACTCATATACTATATTTATCTATGAAACATTTTAGGCATTTTACACTATAACAATTAAACATATACTGCATGCAATCAATCAACCAATTATTTACAGAGAAGTATAGACCTTCTAATTTAGATCAACTTATTTTACCAGATGCGGTAATGAACAAGTTTAAAGATGGACTAGTCCAAAATATGTTGTTAACGGGCTCACCAGGGACAGGTAAGACTTCTTGTGCAAAAGCCATAGTAAATCAGTTTAAACTTCCTTATTTGTACATCAACGCGTCCACAGACACATCTGTAGATGTGATTAGAACTAGAATTACTGATTTTTGTTCAACAGTCTCTATAATGGATGAACCTGGCATGTTTAAGGTAGTAATTCTAGATGAGATTGATGGTGTATCGGATCAATTCTTTAAAGCACTTCGTGCTACTATGGAGACCTTTGCATCCAATTCAAGATTTATTGCAACATGTAATTATATTAACAAATTACCAGATCCTATCTTATCTAGATTTGAAGTTATTAATTTTGACTTTGATAAAGAGGAAGAGAATGAGTTAACAAAGAAGTATATTCGTAGAGTATATGATATTTGTAAACAAGAGGAGATGACAATTGAGAAAGAAGCTCTAGTAGAATTTGTTAGGCGTAACTTCCCAGATCTAAGATCGACGCTTAACAAACTACAAGGGTATAAAACACAAGGAACTAATAATATAACAGTAGGTGACGTAAAACGATTTAACTCGGTCTATAAAGACGTATTTGAATTAGTATTTAATGAGACGGATCCTGCAAAGAATTACCAGATGTTAGTAAGTAATTACTCTAATAGAATAGATGATATATTACAAACATTGGGCGCAGAATTTATAGAATATATACAACAAGAACAATTGCAATCCGTTAAGCATATCCCACAGATCATTATTTCTGTAGCTAAACATCAATCGCAGAGAGTTCATGTCATAGATCCTGTAATCACAATGTTAAGTTGTGTTTACGAGATACAAGGAATAATTAAAAGTAATTAAAAGCAAAATAAGTGGCAAATAATTTTTCTATGTCAATTATTTTTCGTATATTGTACATAGATATTAAATAACAAAAATATGAAAGTGGGAAAACATACATTACTAATCGACGGAAACTACTTTGTTTTCAGCAGATTATTTGTCTTACCAAAACCAAAGAATGGTAAGCTACTAGGAGATGATAAACAGAAATCTCAATTTATGAGAAAGCTGGCAATTGACTTTGCATCTGAAATGCGTAAGCTAAAGATGTTTGTCGATGATGTAGTATTAACTGTAGATTCAAAATCATGGCGTAAAGATTTATTCCCAGCTGCTGAATACAAAGGCACTAGGAAACAAAACAGCAGCGTAGATTGGACTGCAGTCTATGAAGTCTATGAAGCATTTCAAGATATTGTAGCTACTAAAGGTGTTACTGTACACCAAATACAAGGTGCAGAAGCAGATGATGTTATCTTCGGATGGTCAGCTGCTCTAAACGCTAGGGGTAAATCATGTATCGTATGGTCAGGTGATAGAGATCTAATTCAATTAGTTAACTACTCAGAAACTAATGACGCGCATACGCTATGGTATTACAATACTAAAAAGACACTTTATGGTTACGAAGGTTTCAATAAAGACATGGAGACATCAGCCGCTAAAGAACTAACAAGCGACGATATGTTATTCAATATGGGTGGACAACACATGTTGCGTGATGATTATCAAAGAGATATTCTAGACTGGATTAAAGCTAATAAGATTTCTATTAAAGAAGTTGATTGCGACAAATTCATATTTCAAAAGATACTTACCGGTGACAAATCAGATAATATTGCATCAGTTGTTACATGGCAAAAAGAAATGAAGAACGGCAAGTTGCGTAACTATTCTATTACTGACAAAACAGCAGATCTTATATGGGATCAATATGTTAAAGAATATAATAAAGATTTTACTATTGATTTTCTATTCTCATCAGAAGCAAAAGACATCTTAGTAGATATTATCTATAGAGTTGTTGGCCATAGTTCTCAAACACTAATCAAAACAAATCTTACACAGAATATAGCTTTAATGTTATTACATAACAAGACTATTCCAGATCCAATTCAAAAGGCTATTTATGCTGCCATTGAAAAAGATTGGGAAGGTGCTATCGAGAATAAGAATTCTATTATGGAAATGGATAAAATTCTAGAAGGAACTGATTGGTTAGAAGGAGCTAAAAAGAATACGTTCGCACCAGATCCTTTTGCAGGAATGGATATTCCAAAAGAAGAATCTCCAATGAAACTTGTAGGTAAGAAAACTGCAAAGACAATTAAAAAGGATCCAACTAAAAAGTTATTTTAATATGACGTTAACGGATTATATTCAAATTGAAGAAATATTAGCAGAAGCAAACGCACATGGATTAAAACCAGAAGTTATAGAACTTGCTACTAAAATAGAAATGCTTCATGATCTTTCAAAAGTGGATGCACATCAACACGCATTTAACACACTAATAGGGTAAACTTTACCCTTCAAGAACATATAACTAATATGCTAGACGACACTAAACTGTTTGACTTTGTGAAAATAATGTTTACAAAGCCACAACAATATAAGAAAATAAAACAACATACTAAAAGACGACATCACTTTATGATAAATCGTTTCATGTCAATTAAATATCCTGCAAATGCACAGATGTTTAATGTTAATGGCATAAACGGTGGTAACGTGGTAGAGTGCTGGTCAGTAGTTGCCTCTAGATTTCAATCTGTTCCAAGGTGGTTTTATACTAAGACTAAAAAAGCTAAGAAAAATACGCCTGATAAATATAATCCTAGCGAAAGAGCTGTGGAAATTTATATGAATAAAAATGAGATCGGCAATAGAGAATTTAACGAATTAAAAACATTCGCAAAGGATTCTTTGTATGCAGATTTAAAAAAAATTGAAGAACAGATAGAGGTGTATGCAACAGACAAGTGATATTTTTACAGAGATTATAGACATTACTTTATACAAGTATAATTCTATAGATTTAAAGTTATGGGGTATTATCAGCAGAGATACCAAGTCCAGATCTATGACTCCTTCCAGTTATTTGGTTGGCAAAGATCGTATGGAGCAATATTTAAATAAAAGGTTTTCAAACGAGGTTAATAGATTTCGCACAGTGAGCGATGTCAATATACATAAAGAAGCTACGTCAATTTATTTTATATGGCAAATATTTCAATCAAAACCAAATCTATCATATATTAGAGTAAATCTTAATTCAAACTCTAGCTATAATAGAATTGTAAACGTAGATCAGGTAAAAACTATTAAATACGATATTAAAACATTAAGAGGTTCTATGCGAATGTTTGATATGTTTACAGAAATACATGAACTTAAACAAGCTAACCATATCTTAATAAAGGCAGGCCTTTTTAAAGAATATGAAAAGTTTAAAATATTTAAACTAAGAGATTTTCTAAGCTCTTTAGATTTGTTCCAGGCTGAAAATAATACAGTTGAAGTATTGGCAGTAACTAATACATTTATACAAGCATTAGAGCTTCATGAAGGAGATAATCCTGAAATGCTTTTAATCACTGATTGGGAGTCAGATATATAATAAAAAATAGAAGCGTAGCTTCTTTCATTAATGGCAGTAACAAATTTTACAGCAAACGCAATCGGAGACTATTTCTTCGCTAAATTACAAGAACCTTATACAGACGTAAAAAAGGTTTTAAACTGGTCTATTCTATATGGAGTTAATTCACCAACTAGTATTGGAACAGTTCAATTGACTACAGGTTCTAAAACCATTATTGGTTCTGGAGTTGCATGGACTCTTGTACCAGGCGATCAGTTTATTGTAGGTTCTCAAACATTTACTGTAGATACTATTATATCAAATACTATTACTACAATTGAAGACGCTACATTTACTGCAACAGCAGCTAAATGGTATGAATTTCCAGATGCTGATAATAACTTTACTTTTGACTATAGATGGTCACAGAATGATGTAGATAGTGATGGCGGTGAAATGTCTGCTTTAAAACCTTTAAATGTTATTATTACTAATTTAGAATTTGATGCAACTAAACCATTATGGATAGATGTTAAAGCGGAAGTACATAGATTGTCTTCATTGCATACATTAAGCCTTTTATCAGTTACATTTGAATTAGAAACTGAAGCCGGGACTATTCAATCATGTCCTCAATTATGTACGGATTGTGATGATCCTTATGTTGCAGGATGTACTAATATTGTAATCGATTGTTCAGACCCAATATTCGATCCGTATAATTTAAGTAAACCAACTGCAATTTATAGTGAAATAAGTGAGTTGGCTTCAGAAATGTGGGGACATACCACAAAGTATTTTAGAGTAGAGCCTGATAAGAGATCTAAGGATGTTGTATTAATGGAATACTCTTTATACAATGTAAAGGATATGTCAGATCTTAAAATTGTCGTACCTGATAATGCAATGCCAACTAGAGAATTTACATACGATATTTTCGGTATGGGCTTTGAAGATTTTGAAATCCATATTACAAAAGGGCAAATGGAAAAAGCATTCGGTGCTAATATTGCTCCAAGACCAAGAGATTATATGTACATTCCAATAATGAATAGAATGTATGAAGTAAGTTCAGTTAGTTTTGCTGATGAATTTAATCAGTCTATGACTTACTGGAGAGTAATGTTAAAGAAATACGAAGAGAGAACTTCTACAATAATAGGAGACGATGCAGCCGGAGTTGCAATAGATCAAACATTAGACGATCTTTATACTGGAGTTGAAGAAGTATTTGGAGAAGAAATTCAAGATGAGTACAGACAATCAACTAAACCAGAACAATATCAAACAATGTTCTCAGAAGTTGGTGATGGTATTAGAGAAAGAATTCATAATACATTAACTATCGATGATAAATCTTTAAGAAATAAATGGACTATTATTAGTAAAAACAGTTATGATCTAGAATCTGTAAAAGATCTAGGTATTGAGTGTTTAGTCTATAAGAAATTTTCGCAACTGTCTGCAACAGATAATCTTGCATTTTCTGCATGGTTTAAACCTAACTTTACATCTGTGTCTGCAGAGCAAACTCTATTTGATGGAAGAGTAGGTACTAAAGGACTTAAGTTAACGGTAAATAAAACACACGTTAAAGCGTATATAAATGACCTTACATTAACATATCCATTTGCTGCACAACCGATAAATGGAGAATGGTACGGAATAATCTATAATTTAAACAATACGTATTTAGATACATCTGCAAATGTATATCAATTAAATCCTAAAAGTAATACATTAACTTCAATGGCAATTTCAGATACATTAATTAATGTAATGGATCAGAATTTTGAATTAAGTACTACTCAAGGTTGGGTTACATCACAGAAATGGGCTTTAATGCCAGGTAAATTAGCAATGACTAATATTAGGTTATACACTAAGATTATCGGTAAAGACCAACACACGAACATGTTACAGCAATATATTGTTAGAGATAATAGACTAACACATATTATTGATAACGCAATTCCTTCGATACAATTAAGAAAGTATAACCAGAATAGGTAACAAATCTTTACTAAATTTGTTACGAGTATAAAGCTAGATATATACAATATAATATCATAATATGAGCGAAAAGAAGAAAACAATAGCTGAACAGGCAGATGACATTAGGTTAGAGCTAGATGCATTAATTGGAGATTCTCCACTTGATGTTGAAAATGACCCTAAAGATCTACCTATCCAGGCTAAACCAACGGCCATGGCGCCACTGGTTAATTATACTGAATTAAAGTCTACTGCAACTAAGAAGGCACAAAAGACTATTACCGCTCTAATGAAATTTTATCTCGATGCAGATATTATCGAAAAGGATGAGTATATTGCTGCTAAAAAACAGATGGATGAAATGACGATGTCATCTTTAATTTATCAGTTAAATGCTGGTGAAAAAGCACTGACTACTCTATTAGAAACTATTGACTCTGGAGAATTAGCACCTAGAATGTTTGAGGTTCTTGCAACTCTACAAAAATCAATGTTAGATATTATTAAATCTCAAACCATGTACTTAATGGCAGCAGAAGAGGGTACAAAAAGAATTGCAAGGGATTTAGAAATATATCAACAAAGAGCAAATAACTCAGAAATTGAAAGTTCAGGTGGTGACTCTAGTAATAAAAATATTCAAAGAGGTACAAAAGACCTAATGGCTGCAATACAAGCAGGTATTCACGGAGCTTCAGAGGAAGATATTGAAGACGTAGAACCAACAGAAGAATAAATGTCAGACGGAATAGGAGATAATAAATGGATTCCCAAAGCAGAAGGTGACGCAACCGCTGCTGATAGAATTGTCTGGTCGACTAGGCAAATCAACGACTTGTTGGTTGCTATGGATCAGGGTTATCGTCCTAAGATTAAGTTACCATTCTACGAGGGTAGACAATTTCTAAAGAAGGGTAATATTGTATTTGAATATACTGATGAGGAAATTACCGAGTTAGCCAGATGTGCCAAGGACATCGTCTACTTTGCAGAGAAGTATGCAGTAGTAATGACAGATGAAGGTATTCAACAAGTAAAGCTGAGAGATTATCAAAAGGATATGTTGAGGAATTTCCAGAATGATAGATTTAATATTGTTCTTGCTGCTCGACAAATGGGTAAAACAGTTACCGCATCTATTTTTAATGCATGGTATGTTACCTTTAATATGGATAAGAATACTTTGCTACTTGCGAATAAATCTGATTCAACAAAAGAAATTATTGATAAAGCCAAAACAGTAATTGAGAACTTACCGTTCTTTATGAAACCTGGTATTATTAAATATGATGTAATGAATGTACGTTGTGATAATGGTTGTCGTCTAATAGGACAATCAACCACAGCAAAATCTGGTATTGGTTTTACAATCCATAATCTATACCTAGATGAGTTTGCCCACGTCCATCCATCGATTGCCGATTCTTTTTATGAGAATGTATATCCTACATTATCCTCATCGAAAGTCTCAAGAATAACAATTACATCTACGCCAAACGGATTTAATAAGTTCTATCAAATCTATGCTGCGGCAGATCGAGGTGATAATGAATATCTAGCGACAAGAATTGATTGGTGGCAACATCCAGATAGAGACGAGGCATGGTATGATAGAGAGCTTGCTAACCTAGGTTCGATCGAAGCCTTTAATAAACAATATGGGAATGAATTCGTTTCCTCATCCAACCTCTTATTAGACCCAGTCGATATGAAGAAGATGAGAAAGAGAATGAAGCCCTATGTCTATCATGACTTTGATGAATTCGATTATATTAGTATTGATACAAAAGGTTTCTTAGAATGGGATCCAAACTTTGATATTGATACTTGTAAAGATACTGAAAACTTTTGGTTGTTCTCAGTAGATATTGCAGAAGGTAATGGTGGTGATTCCTCCGTTATTAATATTTTTAAAGTCGCTCCGATGAATTCAGAAGAAATTAAGAACGTTATTAATCCTGGTGCGATGTACGACTTTTTTAAATTTGAACAAGTTGCTAGGTTTAAATCTAATGAACATGTCATCGAAGATTTTGCGAAAGTACTTTATACTTTAGCAGTAGACGTCTTTAACTCTGAAAACGTAAAAATGATTGTAGAGTATAATACTTATGGTACAGTTTTATTCCAGTATCTAAGAAGTATATTTCCACAAAGAAATGATTTTGACGATGAGATGATAGTAAAATTCAGACATAGACACGACGCAAAGACAATAAAACCAGGAATAAAACTAAAATCTGACAATAAAGCTATCTTTTGTCAGAACTTTGCAAAATTGTATAAGATAAATAGAATAGATTTAACTGATGAAGTTACAGTGACTGAGGCATCCTTATTTGGTACTTTACCAAACGGTAGTTATGGCGCTCAAATGGGGAACGATGATGTTATTATGACATGTATTACTGCGACTGAATTTTTTAATACAACGGATTATGCAGATTTCATTGAGGAGATCTTAGATTTCATAGATCCTGCGGTTCACGACGAGATGGAAAGCATCTTATTTAAAGACAGTGACCAGCAAGGAGATTTACAATATGATATTTATGACCTACTTAAATAAATTTGCAAAAAGACAAGGATATATAATAAAAGAATTAAAAAATAACAACTAAAAGATTATGGCATTAAGTCCTCAATTACTACAGTTCAAAAGCTCAGGCGTATATCGCTTAGAGTTTGACAAATCACAAACCGTGAACATCCCAGCTGAGACTATTAGATTGGTTGTAGGTAGATCTAACAAAGGTCCTTACAATACTCCAGTATTAGTAGAAGATGTTGAACAATTTAAACAAGTTTTCGGTGGTGTTGATAAGTCACTAGAAAAGAAAAACATGTTCTTCCACAGATCAGCTATTGAAGCTTTATCTAGAGGACCAATTTTAGCATTAAACTTAACTGCTGATGATGACGCTGATAAAGTATCAGTATTCTCTCCAGCAACTAACTCTTCTGCGGAAGGTTTATCTGCTAATACTATTCAATCATCTGATTTATTACTAGCTAAGAAATTTAGCGATGTATTTGATATTGATAAGTTTTGGAATCCTTCTGATGAAAAGTTATTAACTGCTGTTTCAGAAGATACTAACCACGGAATCACTTTCGTAAACATTAAACAAGATCCTATCACAATTATCATTAGACAAGCTGCTGATACTAGAGGTTTTGAATTAACTGCAAGAGAGTGGTATGGTGAAACTAACATTCCAGAAGGAGTTGAAGCTGATGAATACGTATCAGACTACTTAGTAGATGTATTTGTATTTAAAGGTAAATTTGACGCTACTGAATTAAACAATGATCCTAACTACGGAGACTATTTTGATCAAGATGGTTTATTAAAATCACAATTTGCTAAATTCGCTGGATTAAGAGAAGTAACTCTTTTAGCACAATATAATGGATTATCTTTAATCCCTGAATTTATTGATGCTGAAGGTAATCAAATGTACATCGAAACTCTAATTAATATGGAGGCTAGAAGAACAGGTTTATTCTGTGCTGTACAAGAAGATGCACTTCCACAAATCGATTTAATCGGTAATAACTTTGACATCTACCAAGATTATGAAGTATTATCACATAAAGTAAATCAAGAAAAAACTAGCAACAATATAGATTTAACCCAATTCGGTGCTATAGTTTCTGTTGATGGTGCAGTATTAACTATTAAAGATGGAACAGCTACAGCAGCTGCACTTAGCCCAGAACTTACTGATGCTAAATATTTAAAAGCACTAGTTGATAAAGAATTTGTTAAAATCGATAAGATAGAAGATATAGGTGGTAATGTAGTTATTACTGCTTTAGGAGACATTTCTAAATCTTATGAAAAATTCGAAAATGGAGTTTCTGCAACATGGCAAAACCCAGTATCTATCATAGTTGATGGTGATGGTAACTTAGTAATTTCAGGAGGGCCATTTGCGTATGGAGACTTATTAGTAGGTGGAGACTCATTCTTACTATCTGAAAATGCAGGTGAATATGTAGCAATTAATAACATTGAAGTTGATAACGTAACTGGTGAAGTAACTATATCTCCAGTAGGAAATATTGGATTTAGTACAGACTACGCAAATGCACAAGCAGTTGAATTAGGTGTCTACATAAATAAAATCAATACTAGTTTTGATGTTTGGACATTATCTCCAAACCATAGAGCAGAAATGTTCCCTACACTAAACGGTGGATGGAGTTTTGATGCACTAGGAGCAGGTATCTTTACTTTCTCTTATACTGGTGTTGGCGTATTAAACGCTGATATTAAAGTAGGAATGTATATACCAGGTGACGGTGGCAAACTATCTAGAATTAAGAAGATTGTAAAAACTTTCGTTGACGGTGTAACTTACTATAGATTTGAAACGCACAGAGTGGTGTCTAATAGACCAGCTTATGCACTTAAAAGATATGAAGATGCATCTGGATTCTATAAAACATTCCCATTAGAAGGTGGAACACAAACTGCAAAAACAATTGCAGAATTACTAGCAGCAATTAAGCCAGGTACTGGTTTAGGTAACGCTTTAGTAGATAAAGACAACATTACATTTAGATATGTAGTTGATACATTTGGTTCTTTAGAGAACGGATCAATCTTAAATAAGGAAGAATTATCATTCTTATGTAAAGAAAGACAAAATGCAGCAGCAATTCTTAACGCACCAATGGTGAAAGAACTTAAAGCAGCAACTAACCCAACGTTTAAAGACTCATTTGCTCCTTATGGATTTAATGTACGTCACGTTGCAACTGGAGGTAACTTAGATACTAATCCAACAGCTCTTTACACATTACCATCGATTAACGAAGGTGCATCTTACGCATTCTACTACGGTCCTGGTCTTAATGTAATTGAGAATGGAAGAACTAAAGTAATTCCACCAGCAGCTTACGTATCAAACAACTATATTGACAAATATTTAGATGCATTACCATGGTCAATCATCGCAGGTCCAAGAAGAGGAGTTGTAGGTGGTACTGGAGTACAATCTTTAGAGTTCTCATTTGATAAGAATGATAGAGATATTCTTGAGCCATTTGGTTACAACCCAATCGTATTCGAAAGAGGCGTAGGTTTAACTATTAAAGGTAACAAGACTGCACAACAAGGAGTTCAATCAGCACTTTCTTCAGCTCACGTAAGAGAAGTATTAATTTACATTGAAGATGGTCTTGCAGAAATCCTTAAGAACTACCTATTTGAATTCAATAGTGCTCAAACTAGATTAGAGATCAAAACTCTAGCTGATAACTTTATGGAATCAGTTAAGAAAGATGGTGGTGTATACGACTATAAGAATATCATGGATGGCTCAAACAACACGTCTGAGGTTATCGATAACAACATGGGAATCTTAGATACGTTCGTAGAACCAGTTAAAGGTCTTGAAATCTTAGTATCGAGAGTAACTGTTTTAAACACAGGTGAAATCGCAACGGGTAACTTTGCATAAGAAAACAACGATATATAAATAAAATAAGAAATTAAAGATATGGCTTTACCACATTATTCAGAGGACCAAACTAGCAAGAAGGGAAGAAACTTCGAGCCCGTTCAAGCTAACCTATTCGAGGTAACAATTTTACCACCGGATGGAGTTGCTGGACAAGAGTTCCTTTTACAACACGTCAATTCAATTAGTGGATTAGATACTATGGCTCCTGCAGTAGATGCAATCGGACAAAAATATAAGTTTTCCGATAGATCTTACGCTGGTATGCCTGGTGCAACTTCAATTGATATTACAGTTAGCTTCTCGCTTAACTTAAATGATTCTAACCAAGCTTACTTGTATAAAACATTAAGACAATGGTATAGAGCTCAATATAATCCAGAAACTGGAGAAATGGGTCTTAAAAAGAATTATGTTGGTACAATAGTTGTTGTACAATTTAACAGAGAAGGTGATATTTACAGAAAAATTACTTTAGATGATTGTTTCATCACTTCAGGTGTAAACCTTGTTGGTGAACTTAACTACGAGTCAGCTGACGCAGTAGCATTAGAAGTAGGATGGAAGTGTGATACTTTTTCAGAAGAGTTGAACTAATTTAATAAATTAAGTATAAAGAACGTGTCTAAACAACACGTTCTTTTTTTAACTTTAAAAAACATAATATAATATTCAGTTAATAAGAGATTATGAGCGATAAACTAACAAAAAAATTACAAGTACTGCTTACCGAAGAGGAAGTCAGGGAAGTAAACAGGATTATTCTGAACGACGCTTTGGATAATGAGACTCGTCCCATATCCGTTAGCGGGTTCATAAGGAATTTAATTAAAAATGAATTAAGTAATAGAACTGTAGAACAGAGATCCTACATTAAACAAAATCTTAGAAACCTAAAAAGTAAATAAAATGAGCAAAGACAAAAACAAAATGAGTGCTGAAGAAGCTAGCATGGCAAGAGCTTTAGCAGCCAAAGATGGTATTAACCAACCAACTGCCGAGTCAAACACTCCTGCTGCCAATGATATGGAAGCAGCAGTAGATTCTGCAGGTTTAGGTAGAGTTAGTATGGCAAATTTCACACCGGATAAGGCACAGTCTTCTGATAGTGCGTTAGGATGGCATGTGTTAGATCAGATTACTTTACCTTCAATGGGTAAATTCTACCCAGCTGATAGCGTAATCAAAATCAGATCTGCAAGAGCTGCTGAAATTAGACACTTTTCTACAATGGATGAGAATAACTACATCGATATGGAAGAGAAGCTAAATTCAGTTGTTGAATCATGTACACAGATGACTGCTGGTAATAAAAGACTATCTTACAAAGATATTTTAGAAGAGGATAGAATAGTTCTATTACTTTCTATTAGAGATCTTACATTTCCAGAACCAGAAAACAAATTAATGTTAGCTGGTAAAGCTGAAAAGTCTAAAAAGAAAATAGATGTTGAATTATCAGTTAAAAACCTAGTACCTTCTATTATCGATGAGGAAATAGAAAAGTATTATGATGATAAAAAGAGAACGTATGTTATTAAAACTCGTTCTGCTGGTGAAATCGTAATGTGTCCACCAACAATTGGTGTTATGCAAGAGGTTACTCAATACTTAAAAGATCGTAATGAGAAAGAACTAGAATTTGATAAAGCATTTATTCAAGTATTACCTTATATACAAGGTGACTGGAGAACTCTAAGCCTAACAAAGATATTTCAATTAGAAGTAGATTACAAGGCATGGGATCAAAAAAAGTTTATGATTGTGTATAGACTTGCTGAAAGAATGAGAATTGGTGTTCAAGCAACATTAGAAGCTACTGGAGACAATGGAGAATTGGTGAAAGCCCCTCTTGAGTTCCCAGGTGGCATCAAAAGTCTTTTCATTATTTCAGATCTCGCTGGAGAATTACTTTAAGACAAAGTTCTACCTGGGTATACATCTTAGGATGCAGCCTTCAGAGATCGAAAACATGTATTACTACGAATATTGGTATTATGTCAAGAATCTGTCGGAGTACATCAAGAATAAGAATAAGCAACAATCGGATCAACAAGAACAGGCCAACGATCAACAGAGTTCAATGAGCTCTAAGTATAAAACGCCTTCGATGCCCAAGATCCCATCTATGAAGACGCCATCGTTTAAGATGCCGAAAATGTAGAGATATATAATAAGAGTGAGGGGTATGTTTTCCTAAGCATACCCTTTTTCTTTTTAAAAATATTAAGTCAGTTACATGCCAAAGAAGAATCCATTAGCTACTGCATTCGATAAATTTAGCTCTAAAGATGGAGTACTGGGCGAAATTAGTGCAAACACACTTCTTGTCGCAGAAACATTTGATGAAGGTGGAGAGATATTTGATAGAATAGACCGAATGGTCGAGGCTATAGAAACTATCGTTGAAGGTACAAAATCCGGTAGCGGTGGTCTTCAAGAAGCTATTGTATTAAATTTAGTAGCACCAACACTTAAACCAATTGGTTTAGGTATGGGCTTTATTATTGACGCGTTAAACCAGGCCGAGAGTGCTGAGGATTTAACGTCAAAATTTGGCGCACTTAACGCTGGATTAGTAGTATTAGGAGATATAGGTAAATCTATATTAATGTTTGCTGCAACGATGGTAATAGGAATACCAATCTTAATGATTGCAGCAGTAACCGCACCTGTCTGGGTTGGCGGTATCTATGTTATTATACAGGGAATTAAAATGGCAACTCAAGGCCTAGAAGAAGGCGAGTTGGATAAATTATTAATACTCCACGCAATCGGGGCATCAATTGTGAAATTTGGATTATTGATGGCAGCAATGGTATTAATAGCACCAGTTGCACTTGTAGGTATGTTATTTACAGTACCTTTACTTCTAGGTGTTGTTGCAATAGCAAAGTATATAGGTGAGCACTTTACTGAAGAAGCTCTAGATAAATTTATGACTTTTAATAAAGCAATGGTCATGTTAGGATTAGGTATCTTATCGATTGGTTTATCATTAGCTTTAGTGGCAGTACTTGCAAAGCATATTATTATGGGACTTTTCGTCTTCGGTATGGTTGCACTTGGATTAGGTGCAATATTTATGTTATGGGAGAAGTTATTTCAAATAGATGAAACGAAAGCAGAGGCTTATGCAAAATCATTAGCTTTCTTAGGAATTGGTATTATTACTATTGGTTTAGGCTTGATGTTAATGAACGCATTTGCTGGAGCAATCATAAAAGGTTTAATGGTAGCAGCATTAGTATTAATAGTAATAGGTGGTGTATTCTGGCTCTTCCAGAAAATGGGAATTAATAAAACTATTAAGAAAACATCAATGGGCTTAATCTTAGCCGCTGGTGCAATTTTAGCACTATCTGTCGCATTAGCACTTTCTAATTTAATTATGCCAGGATTTTTAGATACAATGGGTATTTTAATGATTATTGGAGCTGTGGCATTAACTATGTTTATTATAGGAAAGCAAATAGGTAATATCGTCCAAGGTGCGCTTTCATTAATCATAATGGGAATTGGTCTGTTTGCACTATCAGTTGGTATTGGATTTATGAGATTAGCAATTCCTAGTGTTGAAGTTGGAATAGGCATGATAGCCTTAATTGGTGGAATAGGTCTTGTATTTGGAGTAATAGGTATGGCATTCGCCAACGTAGCTTTAGGTGGTGCCGCAATGATAATTGCAGGAGTTGCATTAATAGTCTTAGGACTTGGTGTAATGGCAATGATGCATTCATTACCTACTGTTGAAGAGGGTGTTGGTATGTTATTATTAATAGGTGGTTTAGGCCTGGTATTTGGAGTTGCTGGTTTAGCGGCTGCATTTATAGCATTAGGTGCAGCATCTATGATTGTTGCTGGTGTAGCGTTAATCGTTATAGGAGCCGGCGTAGCAATCATGGCAGCAGCTACTAAAGATGTTACAATGGATCAAGTTCTTGTAATGGGAGCAATTATAGGTGGGATCGGAGTTGCAATGGCAGCTGCTGGTTTAGCATCACCTTTAATCTTATTAGGTTCTGTCGCAATGACTGCAGCAGGAATTGCAGTGTTAGCAATCTCTGTAGGTATGGCAGCTCTAGCATCAATTGACTTTAGTAAATTAGGTACTATTTCTGAAAAAGGTAATAAAGCATTTAACTGGTCTGGTGAAAAAGGATTCTTCGGTGGTAAGAAATCTAACTTTGAAACAGCAATGGGTGCCATCGCAGATGGTATGTCATTAGGACCATTATCAATATTAGGTATTATGGCCGGCGCGCCAGTTATGATTTTAGCAGGAGCTGCATTAACAAGTATTGCATTAGGACTTAGAGTATTTACATCAGCTATAGGAGATACTGATTTACCTAGTCTAAGCGATAATGTACAAATGATCGTTTCAGGTTTATCTGAAACTTTTGCTGAAGTCGGTGCATCAATGGGAGGACCTTTTTGGTTCACTAGTGATGTATATAAAGGTATTCAGGCTACTCGAGGTATGGGTACATCATTAACAGGTATTGCTAAAGGTGTTCAAGCTATGGCAATGCTTAGATTCCCAACAGGATTTGATAAAGAAGGTAATCCAACAGGATATGAAACTATAGATTTAGGAACCGCAGTACCAAACTTAGTTGCTAATACTAAATTAATAATAACAGGTTTAAGTTCTGCATTTGCAGAGGTTGGAGAATCTAAAGCAGCTCAAGGCAGTTCATGGTTTAGTTCTTCTTCTTATGAAAAGGGTATTGAGGTTGTTAAACAAATGGGTACTCCGCTATTTAATTTAGCAAAAGGTGTACAGTCTATGGCAATGCTTAAATTCCCAACTGGATTTGATAAGGACGGTAACGCAACAGGATATAAATCAATTGGAGACGTAGATACTTTAGTTGCTAAGCTTGCTAAGAATACAAAAGCACTTATTATAGGTTTAGCTGGGGTATTTGAAGAAGTTGGAGCATCTGGTGTCGGTAGTGGCGGAGGATGGTTCTCTTCATCTAATTTTGAAAAGGGTGCTGAAATAGCATTACAATTAGCAGATCCTTATTCTTCATTAGCAGATGCAGTAGAATCTGTCGCAACACTTACAGAAGGTATTACAGACCCAGTATTACTTAGAGAGAAAGTTACATCTTTAGTAGAAACTATTTCAGTAATAGGTGGTTTCTGGGTACAATCATTTTTTGATGGTGTTAATGCTGCACGTAATGTTAAAGAACCTTATAGCATTTTAGCCTCAGCAGTTACTGATGTTACTACAATTACAAGTGCAATTTCAGACGGAGCTGAAGTTAGAGAAAAAGTATCAGCTATGATCGAGTCTATTGTTGGAACCAATGATGAGGGCGTAGATATGGGTGCTAAGACCACATTAATTTATGCAATTGGATGGACTTATGGAAAATTAGGAGTTGCAATACCTTTAATTGTTAATGCAATTACTCAATTCACTGTTGAAAAAGGTAAAGCATTCGCATCTATTTTTGGTGGTGAGACTCCAGCTGAAATGTATGAAGCAAAAAACAAAATGCTTAAAACATTAGCAATGTCTTATATGAGAATGGCGGTTGCTATTCCAATGATTGTAGCATCAGTTAACAGTTTAGCTGCAGAACCAATGAATGAGTTTACTAAACTCTATGGTGGTGTAACTAACGATGTTGAAATTTTAGCAGCTAAAAGCACTTTATTTGAAGCAGTTGGTTCATCTTATCAAAAAATAGGAGCTGCAGCCCCTCAAATTGCAAGTGCTATAAATGGTACTAGTCTAGAACAAATGCAAGGATGGACTGGTATGTTTGTCGGTGATGTTGGATTCTTAAGACCTATTGCAGGTTACAACGCACAAACAGAACTTTGGAGTACAATCGGAAACTCTCTTACAATGGGAGCCACTGCATTCCCTCAGATCTCTGCCGGGATAAATGCAATAGACTATAATAAATTAGTAGAGTCTAGAAAAATGTTTGAAGCACTAGGTGTTCTTTCAGAAGGTGGAGAACCAGCAGATATACTTGCAGCAATGGGAGAGTCTTTAGAAGTAGCAATGCAACGTTTAGCAGATATTCTAATGGAATTCCAAACATCAGTTGGAGAGTCTCAAGATGCTCAAGGAGGTATATTATCAGAATTAGCTAGCCTACCAGGTAAATTAGTTGGTGGTGTTGCAGACGGCATACGTGGAGATGGTGGCGGTGGTAATAGCTCGGATGATATTAATAGATTAATTAGAATCTTAACTAGCAAAGGTGTTAAAATTAACAACTTACCAGACGGACTCGGATCATAAGTAATAAACTATTTGTAAAACTTACGTATAAGTACTAAACAGATTAATTTATGATAACAAGTACCACATCACATTACAAGAGTTCAACTATTAATTCAGCAACATACGACGTTACTGATCAAACACTAACAGTAGTTTTTAAATGGGCAACTTATGTCTATGAAGCAGTTGACGTAGAAACTTGGAATAAATTTAATTTAGCAGATTCTCAAGGTAAAGCACTTAATGAACATATTAAAGGTAGTTTCGAATACGCTAAATACACAGATCCATTGGAAGCTGTTGGAAAAATTAAGTTTGAACAATCCGGAATGGTTGAAAACATTACAGCACCTGGTAGTCTATTAAATGAGCTACCTCCTTCTGATTATCAAATGGGAAATTAATATGAAAAGAATTAAAAGATTTTGGAAATACCTACAGTGGCTAGAAGAACAGAGAATGAAAGCTGCGATTCATAGCTGTAGTGCAGGACCATTAATGTAATATTTATTATGACAAAAGCAAGCATCGTACAAAGACTATTAGATAAAAAGCAAATCACAGCTGAAGAAGCCGTAGTTCTACTAAAGAACGAAACCATCAATATTCCAATGTATACTCCGTACCCGTATTACGATACTCCGAATACAACACCACCTCCAATATGGTGTTCAACAGATACTCTTAATACTCCAGCAACAGGTGACAGCTGGGAATACAGAGATACTAAATTTACCCCTCCAACAGAAGACTAAATCCAAACCAATTTTCTAATGAAGAAGTCTAGAAAGCCTGAGCCGGCCCCGGACACCGACGAAAGTCGTAAAAAAGCGTTACAATTTAAGAAGCGCAAACAACACAATAGAGAGCCTAAAATTAATTTTAAGAATATCAGATCGATGGAAGATCTGGAAGACTATGAAGATGAATATAATTTCTGAAAAACCACTAATACTAGACTATTCTAACCTAAGTGAAATAGGTTTTATACACATGCACGTATCGTCTATTTTAAGGGATCCTAATGACATGTCAAAAGGAGTTAACGGATTATGCAGGGCTGGCGCGTTTGGCCGCTTAACACACATCCTACAGCTAGCTGGAGCACCTGAACCTATTATCCTCAATGTTATTAATGACCCGGAAGCTGAATTGGCCTATGAGCTTGCATAAACCAGAATACATCTATTGGGAAGACTCTTGGAATTATACCCAAGAGGGTGTAGAATGTACCGATAGTGAAACAATTATACCCGATAAGGTATAACTATTAAATCACACTATTATGCCAGAGTTAGCGGAACTCAAGTTCACATCAGACTACGTAAATCAAGTTTCAGAAGGAGCAACTTATCTTAGAGTAGAAAAGAATCCAGTACATAAATGTGAAGACCTTAATATTCCATTTAAATCATTTAAAATCAAGGCTAAATCAAAAGGTAAAGAAATGGTACTTTACTTTTTAGATAAACATTCAGATCAATTTATTACAGTTAGAATTACGATGGGAATGTCCGGTCATTTTAAACTTACTAATTCTGGTGACGAAGCAAAACATGCACATCTTAAATTTTATCGTAAAGACGGAACTACATTATCATTTGTAGATGTCAGGCGTTTTGGTAAATGGAAACAAGGTTTAGTATGGTCAGAAAACAGAGGACCAGATCCAACGACAGAATATGATGAGTTCTGGAAAAATGTCATGACTAACTTGACTAAGCTTAAGAAACCACTCTATGAAATGTTAATGGATCAGAAATATTTTAATGGCATTGGTAATTACCTAAGAGCTGAAATCATTTTCAGAGCCGGAGATGTAGATCCATTCTTACCAGCCGGTATGCAATTTGCAAGATACCCTAAGCTATTAGATCTATGCCGTGATATACCACTTTTAGCGTATGCTAAGGGCGGTGGAAGCATTAAGGATTGGGATAATCCATTTGGAGACGAGTCTATCCAGGAACGCTTTATGTTATGTTATGGCAATGAGCACATGGCAAAGAGAAAAGATAGAAATGGTAGAACATTTTGGTATCATAAGAAATGGGATGATGTACCAACAAGTAGAGATGATTTAAAAGATTTTTTATATGAGCGCAACGGATTGGCTAAATAAGAATGAATGGCCAGACTTGGCTGTTGATAGTGATGCATTTTCACATTACACTCAACTGAGTAAAATCATGGAACAATATGCAAGAGAATATCACGCAAAGAAATTAGAACAAGCTCGAAAGAGAGAAGAAACACAATTTAAGAAATTTTTATGAGTAAGAAGGAAAGAATGCAAAACCTAATAGTTATCGGACATCCAGACGAAGGATCGTTCTGTTACAATGGTATTTATAGAACTCTTAAGAAAACTCTTTTAAATACTCCAGGGTATTTAAATGAAGTAGAGTGTATTGAATTATATAGTGATAGTTTTGCTAGGCCAAGAACAGATCTTATTAAAAAATATAAAGAACTAGTTCAATGGGCAGATCGTATCTACTTTATCTCTCCGGTTTGGTGGTTTAGATTAACGCCTAGAATGGAGATTTTCTTTGATGAAGTGTTAACTCCAGGGTATGCATATCAATTTGTGCCAGTGGTAGGCCCGTATGCTTATCCTAAGCCATTTCTAAGCGATAAAAAGGTAAGAACATACATTACACATGGAGCTCCTGCACTACCTGTTAGGACTCTTTATTTAAACTCACCTAAATTAAGATTAGTTATGGGAGTATTTACATTTGTATTCGGATGGAGACTATCATTATGGACAAAATGCAAACAATTCTGGTCTGTACCGTTTGTATCTAATAAAAAGAGAGAACAATATTTAGAAACAGTTCGAAAAGACGTGGTAAGAGACTTAAGGAAAGATCAAACAAAAACAAAAACAAAAACCAAAAACCCAGTATAAGAACTATGAAATTAATCCTAGTAGGAAAAGCAGCAGCAGGTAAAGACCATCTAAAGACAAGATTATCCTCAAAGGGATTTAAAGCAGGAGTTAGCCATACTACCAGAACTCCGAGAGAAAACGAAGTAGACGGAAAGGATTATTATTTTATATCAGTAGATAAGTTTGAAGCTATGATAGCATCTGGAGCATTTATTGAATATATGAAATTTAACGGTTGGTATTACGGGCAAACTGAAGAAGATTTTAATCAATCGGATGTAATGATTATGTCAAAAGATGGATTAGATATTTTACCTAAAAAATATAGAGACCAATGTATGGTTATTTATTTAGATCCATCTAGAATGTCTAGAGTAGAAAGATTACAACATCGAAATGATTTAAATGATTCTATCGTTAGGAGAATGAATACAGATGATGAACAATTCAAAAACTTTAGGGATTATGATTTACATATCACTAATGACGATTTTTAAAACACAATATATAAACTACACTAATTAATTAATATTATGAGCAAGACTCTTACAAAACAAAAACAAGACCTTTCTAAAAAGGTTGATGCAGCACAACTTGAAGCAGCAGAAAAAACATTCGATATTCAATTTGATGATAGGAAGATGGTTAAAACATTAATGGACCATTTAAATAAAGGCTATGGCTGGAAAACTTCTAATGCTGCAGTGATTGTAACATTATATGATCAGCTTAAAAAGCAAAACAAGGAATTATTATCTTCGGATAGCACTGATACAATTATTACCCTTAGAGGACATGAATTAAATGCATTATACCAAGCACTTCTAAATGTAGAAGGAACAGGTATTGAAGCTGCTAGGAAGTTTATTATCATGTTAACACATGTTGGTGAAACTGTATCGAAGGCTATGACTGAATTAGCAGAAATGAATACAAGCATTCAAGAGATGCATAAAGAACTTGCTGAATTAGAGACGCAAATTCAAACAGCTGAGCCAGTTGAAGTAGAAGCAGAAACCGCGACAAATGAAACAAGCAAGTAAGTCTCAAAAGAGAATAGAATTTTTAGATTTAATTTCTGAAGCTATCACACATGAAGATATTTTCGGTACATTAAACTACAAGAAGAAGTCTGAAGATCAGATTAAACAATTTATTTATCCACACCTTGTAAGAGACCTAACAAATTATGTAGTCTCTGAAGGTGAGGATAATAAAGAAAAAGCTAAAGAAATCGTAAAATCTTCAATCAACTGGGAAGGTGATGTGAATACTACAGTATCACACATCCTCTTCATGGGAACTAGAAATAGGCCAGATATGACAGTTGAAATGAATGGTATTAAAATTGCTATCGAGTTTAAAAAAGGAAAAAGAGGATCAGATCTTAGAGCCGGCATTGGTCAATCAATGATTTACGCAACGCACTATGATTTTGTACTTTATCTTTTTGTAGACATATCAGATGACAAGAGAATTCAAAACGCACAAGGAGGAGTTAACGAGTTATCATTAACTGGTGAACTTTGGGATAATTACAATATTAAATTTATAGTAGCTTAGAATGAGTAAAGTTTTCGTAACATCAAATCTACAATTAGGTAGACCAGGAGCAATTAAAAAATATAACAGAAATTTTAAAGACGTTACTGAAATGACAGACACGTTGATTAATAACTGGAATGAAACAGTTACTAAAGATGATACTGTATATCATTTAGGTAATTTTGCTCACGATCCTAAAACTGCACAAGAGGCGTTATTAAGATTAAATGGTACTATCTTGTTATGCTTAGGCGAACACGATCAAGCAATAGAACAATTGTATGAAAAAAAGATGTTCAGGCCAGGTGTTGATATTATTAAGTGTATTGAAACAGATACAGAAAATCAAGTATCTCTTTCATATTATCCATTAGGCGCATGGCCAGGTAAAAATAAGAAATGGTTCTCAATCATTGGTTACCCGGCTAAATCCTTTAAATCAGATCCTAAAAAGAAAATAATTAATGCTTCTACCGATCTATGGGGCCACAAACCTCAAGAACTGCACAAAGTTGTAGATATTTTCAAAGATTTTTAAAATTGTTAATAACTTTTACAAAATAACTGCCATATAATTTTTTTATGTCAGTTATTTTTCGTATATTAGTACTGTAATTAAAACTATTAACTATGTCAACAGAATTAAAATCACTTAAGGGCCAATTTCACAGTCAAAAGACAAATGAAATGGAAAACACTGAGATGTCACTAACCAGATTCAGTGGAGGTAAAGAAGGTATGAAACTTCAATTAACAATGAGGCAACAAGACGACTTTTTCACACATATTACTCTTGATAAGAAGCAAATGCAAATTCTTGTCAAAGAAATTCAAGAAAACTTTGAATTCTAATGTAAATTTGTTAGAAAGTATGTAATAATACTACTAACAGCAAAATAATTGCCAAAACATTTTTTTATGTCAATTATTTTTCGTATATTAGTACAGTAATTAAAACAAACCTTAAAAAAAGAATACATGTCAAAAACAAAAAAAGTAACCTACAGAGAATTAGCAGAAAACTTCGTTGCATCTAAATCAGAAAAAGACTACAAAATCCTTTATGATAAAATCAAACCAGGACTAGAAAACTACGTCTATAATGTTGTAAAAGACAATGAAGCTAAAGATGATATTGTAACTAATACTCTAACTAAAATGTGGACTAAGATTGATCAGTATGATCCATCATATCAAATCACTACATGGTTATATAGAATCGCATTCAACGAATCTTTAGGTTGGATCCGTCAAAGAAACAAGAAAAGATCTATTGATGCATTAAAAGATTCCGGTATTGAAGTATCTAGATATTATGCTAGAACATCTGCAAAAGATTTACTTGTAGAAATGGAATACAAATCAGAACAAGAATGGCTTGATGAAGATGATGCATTAATGAACAGATATGAAATGGCTCTTAAAGGTATTAATGATCTTAAGCCAATGTATCGAGGTATTCTAGAAGATAGACTACTTAATAACATGAAGTATGAAGATATTGCATCTAAATACGAATTACCATTACAGACTGTTAAAAACAGAATCCGTAGAGGTAAAGCAATCATTGCAGGATCTATTTAATAATGAGTAAGATGAATAAGAAGTCGGAAGATGCTTGGCAGATACTGAGAATACAGGGAGAATTCACAAAAGGATTTGATACACTAAATGAATTATATAAGTGTATCTCTGTATTCGGAAGTGCAAGAACACCTAAAAGTAACAAGTGGTATAAAGAGGCTAGGAAGTTTGGTGGATTAATTGCAAACGAAGGTTTTGGAGTTATCACAGGCGGAGGCCCTGGTATCATGGAGGCTGCTAATCAAGGTGCAAAGGAAGTAGGAGGTAAATCTATTGGTGTTGGTATTGAGTTGCCATTTGAGGCCGGTATGAACCCGTATGTCGATCTAGGTATTGAGTGCCGATACTTCTTTAC
>Ga0102886_1000158_pt1 | contig 28436 bp, 13 predicted proteins | sample Colrivmet1550A02_FD_84499 | JGI IMG/M metagenome (GOLD analysis project Ga0102886, IMG submission 84499) | Estuarine microbial communities from the Columbia River estuary - metaG 1550A-02 | ecosystem: Environmental > Aquatic > Marine > Intertidal zone > Estuary | place: USA: Columbia River... | reverse complement strand
CTTTGACAAGTTTCGGATTTCTGTCTGGATACATAGGAGGAAGGTATTAAGATGGTCTTGTATATGCATGTGATATTGTTCTTTATTTGTCTTAACGTAGGCATGGGTGTAACTTCTATACCAGACACACCTCTTTACATAGACAATGCACAATCTGCCCAATTACAGAACTGTTTCACGCAGTCGCAAGAAAAGATGATTGTATACAATACAAATACAAGTACTTGGGAAAGAACAGCAGCAGCAACAAATTCAACATTAAACACACCAACACAGAACATTGCCAATTTGCAACAGTTTAGTGACCAGTTTGGAGGTTCATATGACCCTGTCACACAGGCAATAGATGCAGGGTACAGTACGATCGACTTTATTAAGGGCATAGTACTTGGTGGCTTTGTTACAAACGCTATTGACAGTATAACACTTAGATGTGACTTTAGTCAGAGTGGCACTCCTGTAACTGATGATCCAGTAATGCAGTACTTTAAGGTAGGCTTGAACATAATATTTGGATTTATGTTGGTATTGTTTGTATTATACCTTGTTACTGGCAAAGGCTTCGGGCTTTAAACCTCATAAACATCTTCTATTTAAAATTATTTTCATTTATTTGAGTATATAAACTCCTTTTACATTTATGTTCTTTTATATATGAGTTATTTAGAACCTTCTACATGATCGATATTTCCTATATCATGGGATTCATTGGTGTAGCCGTTGGCTTAATCATTGGTATCTTGATATACAGTGAAGTAGAGGCCGCTATTGATTGCCCTCCAGCAGCAACAAACGCTGATGGTAACGAGGCATGTACTAGAGCAAAATCCATTGCATGGACGGTAATTAGTATCTTACCAATATCAATGTTCTTTGCACTATTCGCAATCTTTGGTGGATTCTCCAGAATGGCATAATCGTGAATCCATTTAAAAAAAACACATCACCTTAGACTTTTTCAAATACTCTCAACAAGGGAGCCGAATGTCAGTTTAGGTGATAAATTAAATTTTAAATAGGACAGAAACGGTACGGTATGTTATGGGTGAACGTTTAGTCGAAATACCTATTTCGAAGGCATTGCGAAAAAAGATTAAGGCAAGAAAGAAAAAATTAACCTATGAACAGTACTTAAAGAAAATTTTAGGGGCTGGTTCTTAACTGGCAATTAATATCATTCTTCGTGGTATTATTTCTGTCTTTGCAATAGGCATTGCCATGGTCGCATTCATGCCTGCCGTATGGGACTTGTACTATAACCAGGACCTATGGATAGATGCACCAGCAGAAGCGCTGGCAACAAGAGACAATATTTATGCTACGTTTATGGCTTTACCGTTATTCATGATAGGAGCAGTGTTCCTGTGGGCATACATGAGCACAACAAGGAGAGACTATGGCTATTAGTTCGTCAACCCACGGTGCTGCACGGATGGGGTGTCATTGATTGAACCGAGCAGACTATACACTAATAGGTATCGCAACCATAGCATCTCTGCTAATCCTAATTCCAGTCGGAATGGGCTTTGCCAATGCACAGGTTCAATCTAATTCTACTTTAACAATAACCAACTCAACTGGCACGTTTGACGTACCAGCATTTACAAACTCTACTGGAACATATCTCATATCTGAATGGGTCGAGCCAGTTCCAGAGCCCGAACCATTTGTAGAGCCACCAGTGTTTGTAGCACCTGAACCAGTACCAGTATTACCAACTGGAACTTTGTCAGTTCAAAAATACACTACACCAACATTCCCTGATGAATACTATATCCAAGATGATTTGTTTGAAGTATTAGCAAAGAGAACAACCGTTGGAAGCAACTATGACTTGGTTGAAGATTACAAAACTGGAGAAGCCAGTTGGACAAGTACAATAGAGAAGATCCAAGACGGTTTCACTCAACGTGAAGATGGAACTGGTATTCCAACTTGGAAAAATTATGTCTTGCAACAAAGTGGACAAAAAGTAATATTCAATTCTAATAATATCGGTGGTTTGGTTTATGACCTTCCAACTTGTTCATACTCTATCAAAGGGAATGGTTTCAACGGACAAACCGTAGTACCTTCTGTGTCCAGTGTCGCAACTGGTTTGGTCAATGGTGAGTGGACAAACTTGCAAGTCAATGAAGGACTCTGTGATGTCAACGTATCATCTAATGCAGACGGTATTGTAATCACTTCAACAAAGTCAGTTCAACTAGATCCAGTCTCTGTCTTTAATTCTTTCAACGGTACAAGTACATTGGTACCACAATCTGAAACATTCACTCAAGTCTTAGATGTTAATTCCAAGTATGGCATAAAAGAGACATGGCAAGTATGGAAAACTGATGACACACCTTTAGGTGTTAGTCAGACTGTACATACTGGTAGTACCATAGAAATTGCTGGACAAGTAATTGATATTGAAGCACTCAACGGTCAATCTTTTGATAAACAATACATAGTTGATAACAAAGCAGAAATTCTTTCTATTACAGATTCGGTTTCATATAATTTCGATAAAGGCATAGACAGTCTTACGGAAATTAACATTCTATACGATTCTGATTATAAGGTTAACCTAGATTACGCAAGTGGCGATTTCACTGGCTATCTTGAAATTGACCCGACATTCAATTTGAGTGGTAACATAAGAGCCACTTATGCATCAGGTGGTGGTAGTTATTCAGGAGAAAACACTGGTGGTGGTGTAGGAGGAGATACAGGCTGGGAGTATAGAACTGGATTATATTTTGATACATCTACAATCCCATCTGACACTACAATAACTTCAACTGTATTACAATGGGATTCAACATACTCATTTGGCAGTGGTCTGTTATGTGACTTTAGGTCATACTCTGGAACAATGAGTACTGACAGTGGTTCAACTATTCACACTGCTGTAACACAAGGCACACTCTACGTTGATGATTGGGCTGGTTGTGATACTGTTGGTGTTGGTACTGGACATACGTTAGATTTGGGTACAACTGCAAGTGCTGATGTATTATCAAGTAGTGGAGAGTTTGGACTTGGTATTGCTAGAAATTCATTAGGTTCAGTATCAATGGGTTATCTTGACTTTCTAAATCCATCATTACTTGTTTCATATACAATCCCATCAGTAATGGCTGATCCACCAACAAGTCTGACAGCAACTGACGGTCTACCAATCGGACTCAGTTGGACAGCACCAACAAACTTTGGTTCTGATGGCGATGGCAACACAATTACATCTCTTGACGGTTACAAGGTAGCAAGAACACAGTCTGCAAACTCTTTGGTTGAACTTCCTGACAACTCTGGAACCAATGCAAACTTGGACTTTACTAACAATGAGTTTTTGTTGCATGGATTTGAAGTATCAACATACAAAGTACATTCATTCACAACAGTTGGAACTGACACCTTTCAGGTAACTGCTGGAAGTGGTGACGTTGAATATCTAGTAATAGGTGGTGGTGGTGGAGGTTCTAATGGTGGGGGTGGAAGTGGTGCTTATAGAACTGCAACAGGGTTTGGAGTAACTGCACAATCTTATTCAATTACAGTTGGTGCTGGTGGTAGTGGTTCTGCTGGACTTCTTGCTTCCAATGGTGGAGATTCTATTTTTCACTCAATCACTTCCAATGGTGGAGCTGGTGGAGAGGGTAATGGTGTAAATGGTGTTGCTAATACTGGAAATGGAGCTGGAAGTGGTTCAGGAGGTTCATCATCATTAACATTATCAGGTGGTTCGGGAGGAACTTATGGTTATTCAGGTGGTGGTAATAGTGGTTATACTTCTCCTCCATACCCTGCTGGTGGTGGGGGAGGAAGTTCAGAAGCTGGACAATCAGCTCCATCATCTAGTGTATCAGGTAAAGGTGGTGATGGAACTTCTAGTAGTATAACTGGTACAGCAATAATTAGAGCTGGTGGTGGTTCTAATGGTGTTGGTGGAACTGGTGGTGGAGGTTCTAATGGTGATGTTAATGGAGATATAAACACAGGTTCAGGAGGTGCATATAATGGTTCAGGAGGTTCAGGTATTGTAATTGTAAGATACTTAGATGATGGTTCTATAACTGCAACTGGTGGAACTGTAACAACTGTTGGAACTTCTACACTCGCAGACAAATCAACTAACAGTATTTCAAATATATTAAATATTCAACCCGAATCAATGGTTCCTGTAACTTGGGATTCTAGTAATACTGTTGACTATTCAATTAATGGTGGTACATTAACACGAACTGCTGGAACACATGGGTGGAATAATTATGCAGTTACAACAAACACATTCAATCCAAGTACAGGTGGTGGTGAATTTGAATTTACTGTGACACATGATAGATGGATAATAGGATTTGATAAAGGAACATTATCTACAAGCAATACTTATGCCCAAATAGATCATGGTATTTTTGCTAGTCAAAATGGTGCTTTAATAATTTATGAAAATGGTTCAAATCAAAGTGGTACACTTTCATGGTCAATAGGTGATACTTTTAAAGCAACAATGGATTCAAACGGATTAGTAAAGTATTATAAAAATGACGTTTTAATTCATACAAGTTCAACTACTGCTAGTGGGAATTATTGGATTAATGCAAGTAAAGAATCTTTGACGGGTACTGCAACTGTAAATTATTTTGGTTCACCTGTTAATCCAACTGCTTCAACAACTGGTGTCATTGACACAGGACTTCAATCCCCTGACCTAAGTTATACCGATACAAACCTTCCTGACGGTACTGATGATTTCAGTATTGGTAGTTGGGTAAAACTTGACATGGCATTACCATTGTTAGATGAGGACTTTACACAGTTTGCAGATGATTCAGCATTTGACACTTCATACGTTTCACAAGACCATACAAATATTTCAGGTAATTCGGCAAATGATAACATAGATGCAACGTTTGTTAGAGATGGTTCTGATGATAGTATGTCTTACACTCTAAGTGATACATTAGATGAAACATGGATATTACGTTATACTTATGATATGGTATCAGTTGGAACTGGTGGAAACCCACAAGCCTGTGTAGGGTTATCTAGTACAGATGGAAATTATAACTCAAACCAAGACCATGTAGGTCTTTGTCATATTAATACAGGTGGTGGTTCAAACGCATATTTTAAAATTAATGGTGGTACAGGTACATGGGATTCAAACTTAGGTAGTGGTGTAACAAATACTGATGCTGTAACTATTCAAACTAATTACATTCAAATAACTAAATCAAGTCCTACTGACATTAATGTTTGTATTTCATCAACTGATTCATTTACTTGTGATAGGGATAATGACGACTTTACAATCTCGTCAGTAGGTGCAACATTAGATAATTTTAGAATAGTAAACAATAATTCAGGTTCAGTTGGTGGTAATTTTGTAACAACTATTGATGATGTTGTAATTTACAACGGTGTAACTTCCATACCTGAACCAAACACCAAACTTCTCGGATTAAATGACATAACCTTCAATGTCGGAACTGATTCTGCTAGTGTTGATGAAACTGTAACTACAACTACTACAACAAGTGGAAATGTTTTATGGGACACTACTAACGCAGTTGGAAACTTTATAGTTTCAGGTAGTACATTAAGCATGCCTTCTACACTTCATTGGGACAATGGTATAAACTCACTTACACAGTTTTCATCTGCTGGTGGTGGTGAAATTTCTTGGAATGGTAATGCTGGGGGCAATTATTACACCCATAAAATGTCATTTAATAAAGCAGGCGAACCACCAGTGCTTGCTGGTTCGTCACCAGCCAATGGACATCAGGTAGGGGATTATCAAGTTGACCTTGCACATAATGGTCCATATTATGTATATTTTTACAGTCATGACACATCAGGAACTCAAACTTTTAATTCAGGTTCAGCAGGCAATTCTGCTTGTCCAAACAATACACATAGTGGTGCAAGCGACACTTTCAAACTAAAGATGGACAATCAAGGTGTAGTAACTGCATACAAAAATGGTAACTTGATATGTACTTTCCCTGATATTGCAAGTGGTGATTATGTTTATCATGTTTCTCACCATTGGTCTCAGGCACTCACTAACGTGGCACATACTTCAACTGCTATAACACCATCAACTAACACAATCATCTCAGCCACAGGACTTGCAGACAACACCAGCGAAGCAAAGAACTATGTGTTTACCCGAGACGGTAACAACTGGGCTATCTACCAAAACGGTGTGAGTCAGGCAACTGCAACGGACAGTACATCATTAGGTGGTAATTCAGCAACACCAACAACAACTTATGATTTATCAAGTAGTACAGGTTTCACAACATCTAGTTCTGGACTTCTAAATGTTGATACAACCAATGAAGAAATTGATTTCACATTCAATGTTGATGATGGTAATCTAGCACAACTATATCATTCAGATACCGTATCTGATTCTCTTTGGACTTTACGTTCACAACTTGACATTGACACAATATCACAAGGAAGTGATACAAATGATAAATGGTTATTCTATGGATTCTCAAGTGCCAACACATTACACATGGGCGATTCACAAGACTTTCTTGGAATGGCAATAAGAGTAGATAACACCAAGACAGATTTGATGGCAATAGAAACTGATGGTTCAGCACCAAATAATGAAAGTACAACTGTGTTTACAAGACAAGCACAACAAGAAACATTGTATGTTGAAATGAAAAGGGAATCTTCAACATCATTTACAGTTAATCTTTATTCTGATTCTAACTATTCAATTCTATTAGAATCACAAACAATTACGGCTTCATCTGGAACAACTGCTTTAGCATACTTGAAGTTTGGTGGTATGCAAGGATTTTCTGACTCACAAATAACTGGTTCAATTTCTAATATTAAATTCTGGAATAATTTATCAAATACACAAGCAGATTACACAACAAACATCTCTGGAATGGTTGACGAATATTTCATAAACTCTGATGCACTCACTGCAACCGAAGTCAACAACGTTTCAACAAGAGGTGTTGATGCATGGTCTATACTCCCTAATCCAAACGACTATGTTTTAGCACAGACTGACTTGCCAAACAATTCAGTAAATGAATCGGGTAGCACTGGTGAGGAAATTGACTTTACTGGAAACGAGTTTTTGTTGCATGGATTTGAAGTACCAACATACAAAATACACACATTCACAAGTGACGACACATTCCAAGTAACTTCTGGAAGTGGTAACGTAGAATATCTCGTTGTTGCTGGTGGTGGTGGTGGAGCTAGAGATGAAGGTGGTGGTGGAGGAGCTGGTGGTTTCTTAACTGGAACAGGTCATGGAGTTACATCACAATCTTATGCAATTACAGTAGGTGACGGTGGTGCAGGGTCAACAACAGCACACCCGACAACAGGGGATAATGGTGGTAATTCAGTTTTTGATACAATCACAGCCATAGGTGGTGGTGGTGGAGGTTATTCAGGTGGAGCTAGTAACAATGGTCAATCAGGAGGTTCTGGAGGTGGTGGTGGTGGAGCTGGTTCAGGTGGCTCTGCAACATCAGGTCAAGGAAATACTGGTGGTTCTGGTGGTGGCATTGGTGGTAATTACCCTGCTGGTGGAGGAGGTGGAGCTGGTCAAGCTGGTGGTGCTGGTTCAGGTGGAACCTCAGGTAACGGTGGAGATGGTTTAGAATCCTCAATAACTGGAACCCCAACATATTATGCTGGTGGTGGTGGTGGAGGTATTTTTGCTAGTTCTCATGCAAGTTCAGGTGGACTTGGTGGTGGTGGTGGAGGTAGTTGTACACCCCAAGATGGTACTGACGGACTTGGTGGTGGTGGTGGAGGTCAATCCAACAATAGTTGTACTACAGGATACGCTGGTACAGGAGGTTCTGGAGTTGTAATTATAAAATATGATGCTAGTCAAATAACTGCAACTGGTGGCACTGTAACAACTGTTAGTGGAACATCTTCACTCGCAGATAGATCAACTAACAGCATAGCCATTTCAGGTGTCGGTGCATACTTTGGTGGTGACTTGTCAACTGCAAGTTTTATTGACAGCACAAGTATTTCCAGTTATGAAAATGGTCAAGCACATTTTGAGTTTGCAAATAGTGGAACAAATCTTTATGTTTTAGGTCAAGCATGGGGTCCAATATTTGAATTTGACTGTGGAACTGCTTACGATATGAGTAGTTGTGCTTATGTTGCTCAATCCTCTGGACTTACAGGTAGCAATACATACGGAATTACTGTGGCTAATGACGGTTCAAAGATTTGGTACATGGATTCAACAGGTAATTATATTTACGAAAATACATTATCAACACCTTATGACATTAGTACAATATCTCTAAACACCAATTCACTTGATGTTTCTGCTTCAACTAACCACGCAAAAGGATTACAATGGAATGATAATGGAAGTAAACTTTATTTTAATAATGATGGAACCACAACATTACACGAATATGCTTGTACTGTCAATTATGATATATCAACTTGTAGTCCATCAACTTCACAAAATATAGGTCAAGCAAATTATTCTGCTGATTGGCAATTTGTAAATAATGGTGAGTCCTTATTTGTTTTGTATTTTCATGGAAATTTGAATGACCATGTTGAACACCAAACCTGTACTACTGCATGGGACGTAACTTCATGTAGTTCTGGCACAACATTTAGTGTAAGTAGTCAAGATACAACCCCGACTGGAATGTATGTTAATCCCACAGGAACTAAATTATTTGTTTATGGTGATATTGGTGCTGATATTAACGAATATTCAATGAGTGCTGGAACAAGTGGAAACTTTATTGAAACCTCATCTTCAACTTCTGTAACTAACGGTGTAATTGGCACAGGTGTATCACCTGTATTGGTTTTCACTGACTCAAACTTGCCTGATTCAACTGATGATTTCAGTATTGGTTCATGGGTAAAACTTGAAGCACCATACGAAAACTATGGTGGTGACCTTACATCATTGACTTTTGATAGTAATGGATTAAACACAAACGCACAAGAGGGCAATCCAGCAGGGTTTGACTGGAACAATGACGGTACTAAAGCATACATTACAGGAACAATATCAGGTCATGCACATGAATACGCTTGTAGCACAGCATACGATACATCAAGCTGTACACATACAGATTACTTGACACTAACAAACACAGGTAATGACCCACAAAGTTTGAGATGGTCACTTGACGGTACTAAAATATTCATTTTAGATGTTAACAATGTTGAAGTTGACGAGTATGGTTCTTGTACTGCATTTGATGTTTCAACTTGTTCATATACTGATAATGTATCTGTTTCCCAAGTAAACACAGCATACGGTTTAGCATTTGATGATGACCACGATAGAATGTATGTGATGGGTTATACTGATGATGAAGTTCACGAATATACTTGTTCAAGTGCTGATGATGTTTCAACCTGTACTTTTGTTGATGCAACATCAACCTCAACAAATACAACAGGTGGTTCAGGAATAGACTTTTCAACTGACGGTGAATTTATGTTCTTAATGGATTGGGATGCAGATAATGTTGACAAATATACTTGTGCCACACCATTTGATGTTTCAACTTGTACTTTTACTGAAACTGCTTCTGTCAATACTTCGGGAACTGCTAATGGAATGGATATTACATTAAATTCAGCAGGGGATAAAATGTGGTTAGTTGGATTTACACCTGACTATGTTTCACAATATACTTTGGACACAGGTAGTTCATTTACACCTAACACCAAACTTCTCGGACTCAATGACGTAACATTCAATGTCGGAACTGATTCTGTAAGTGTAGTTGAAACTTCCACATCAGCAAGTAACGCATGGAGCTTTGACGGAAGTAATGATTATGTTCAAGCCACATTCCCTGCTGACCAATTTGATAATGGTGCTTGTATTTCTGCATGGATTAATCCTAATTCAGACGGTGAATCTAATAATGGTGCAATAATTCAAAAAGGTACTGACTGGGCGTTTAGAATGATTGATACTGATGATATAGAATATCTTCATGGATTTACAAATGCTGATGGTAAATGGAAAACAACAGGTAATGATATTACCTTAAACACATGGAATCATGTTGTAACCTGTTATACAAGTTCAGGTGCAAGTCCAGATGCAACATTTTTTGTTAATGGTGTTTCAAAAACAGCAACAGAATCATCAACACCCAATGGTAGTCCAACAGGTGTAAGTAGTGATATTTACATTGGTAACAGAGCACAAAATGATTATACATTTGATGGGGAAATAGATGAACTTGTATTTTATGATAAAATATTAACTTCAACAGAAGTTTCTGCATTATACAATGGTGGCTCAGGTACAGCAACACCTGACACAAATGGAATGATATTTCATTATAACTTTGAACAAACCACTGGGAATTTGTTAGACCAAACATCAAACAGTTATGACGGAACAAATAACGGTGCGACACAAACTGCAACAGGTGCAAATGTAATATCTTCCAATAATATCATCTCAGCCACAGGATTAGACGATAACACTTCAAGTCCACAACATTACACTTTCACTAGGGATGGCAACGACTGGGAAATTTATCAGAACGGTGTGAGTGAAGCAACTGCAACGGATTCTACATCATTGGGTGCTGGTGGCACAACTGGTGGAATTGATGATTCGCCAACTGTGACTGCTACGAGTGGGTGCATTTGGGGAACACCAAATACAACTGATCCAGTAGATGGGGATTTGGCAACATTTACTACTTGTGCACATCACTTAGGACAATCATCAACATGGTATGGTTCACAAGTATATGACTTTGTAAATACAAACTCAAAAACAATATCATTTAAAGTAGGTATGTTAAATGTTGGTGGTACTGATTCAAGAGAAACAATCGACTTAGATGTTTACACAAGTAATACTGGAACTGGTGCTTGGACACTTGTGCCATCTGTATCATTTGCTCATTTAGAAGCACCACCTGAAACAATTTACGAAAAGACTTTCACTACAAGTGAGAGGTATGTGAAACTAAATTATGATGCTGACCATTGTTCGCCTTACGCTGGATTTTGTGAGAAGTCAGAATATATTTACCTCTATGAAGTTTTTGAGGGAACATTCCCATCAACATCATATTACACAACAAACATCTCAGGAATGGTTGACGAATATTTCATCAATTCTGACGTACTAACTGCAAGTGAAATCGCAGACATTGACAGACGAGGTGAAACCGAATCCCCTGTAACTACAAGTTCAACAAGTTTCAATGACGGAACAGTTGTCGCTGGAAATGAATATTATTACAAAGTCTATTCCGTAACATCTGAGGGCATCTCAACCGCTGCATCAAACGTTGACGGGGCACAGACAGTCAATCCAGCCAACGCACCAGCAGGTGTTACAGCAACCAACGGAGTAACACAGGCAAACGTTTCATGGAATGCCAGTACTGACCTTGGTGGTGGTTCTACTTTGGCTTACAAGATTTACAAGAATACTAACGGTGGAACATACACCCTGCTAGCACAGCCATCAGGAACTGGAACAACATACACTGACACGGTAGTAACACCAGGTAACACATACGGATACAAGATCGTAACAGTCAATGAGGCAGGCGACTCTCCGCAGTCAACACCAGCAACCACTGTAATAGGAACGGTTCCTGACCCAGCAACTGGTCTTACTGTTACACCACAGGCAGGTGCACAGCACATAATTGACTGGGTAGCACCAAGTAATAACGGTGGCTTTGCAGTAAGCGGTTATGAAGTCGAACGTTCTCCATCTGGCAATGCTGGAACTTGGACAACTGTACAACAGGTAGGCAACGTTCTAACTTGGACTGACAATACAGGAGCCTTGACATTGGGTGACACATACTTTTACAGAGTGCTTGCACTAAACTCACAGGGCCCAGCAGCACCTAGCAACGTAGGCTCTGGTCTTACTGGAGATGCACCAAGTGCAGTTACAAACGTAACGGCAGATGCGTTGGTCAACTATGAAATCAATCTTAACTGGACACCAGCAAACGAGAACTTTTACGCAATAAGTGGTTATGAAGTATTTGCATCAGAGAACGGTGCAACTGCTGTCAGTGTAGGAACAGTGCCACAGGCACAGACAACATTCCTACACCAAAGTCTTAACTCTGGCTCAACCTATACCTATTCAGTTTATGCAACCAACAGCCTAGGCACTTCACCAATATCCAACCAGCCAAGTACTACAGCAGGCGACATTCCAGGAGTTCCAACTGGTCTAACAGTAACGCCAGTGGTACCAAGTCAGATTGACGTTGCATGGGGTGCAAGTTCACCAAACGGTTATGCTGTAACTTACACAGTGGCAATCAGCACTGACGGTGGTGCAACATGGGACGAGACAACTCACACTGGACTAACTGCATTAACCTTAACTCAAACCAGTCTAGTTAACGGTCAGACTTATCAGTACAAAATCTCCGCAACGAACACGCTAGGTACATCAGCATATACTGCTGGTGTATCTGGTAAGGCAGGCGATGTTCCAGCAATACCAACAGGTCTTTCTGTAACTCCAATATCTGCAACTGAGTTGACATTCGCTTGGGGTGTGCCAAACGACAACGGTTATACCCTAACAGGATACAAGGTTGAACGCAGTACTGACAACATAACTTTCACTGTAATAGATCCTAACTTCCAAAGCAATGTTTATCCAGATACAGGATTGACAACATCAACTGCATACTACTACAAGGTATCAGCAATCAACGGACTGGGAACAAGCGCTGCATCAAACTCTGCCAACGGACAGACATTTGGTGTGCCAAGTCCAATTACCACATTGGCATTGACAACCATTTCAACAAGCCAGATAGATCTGACCTGGTCACAGCCAAGTCTTAACGGATTTGCATTTGTCGACTACACAATCGAAAGAAGCTTTGATGGTGTAGTATGGCAGAACCATGCAACAACAACCAATACAACTTACCAAGACACACTTAACACAAATGAAAATACAGAATACCATTACAGAATATACACACAGAACTCATACGGTACAAGTGTTGCTGGAAATCCTGAATTGACTTACACTCTTCCGACACCTCCAGCAACAGTAACACCAACTGTTCAGTCAGACACACAGGTTGACCTAGCATGGAACAATCCAATAGGAACAGCACACAGTGGATTCTTGATTGAACAAAGCATTGATGCTGGCAGCACTTGGACTACAGTAACAACCACAACAAACCAGAACCTTGCATACAGTGTAATAAACCTAACACCATTAACTGACTATCAGTTCAGAATATCAACAGTCAACCAGGCAGGTAACAGTGTTCCAAGTTCAGTTGCAACTGCAACAACATTTGGTGTACCTGATGTTCCAACTGGCCTGACAGCAACAGCACTTCCTGGCTCACAGATACAACTTGACTGGGTAGCACCAACAAATACAAACGGTGCACCAGTAACTGAATACAAGATTGAGAGATCAACCGATGGCGGAGTAACATGGGGACCACTTGTTGTAAACACTGGTAACCTAAACATAACATATTCAGACACTGGTCTTACAACAACACAGGAATATCATTACAGAGTTTCAGCTTATAATATATACGGAGTCGGTAACCCAGGAACAGAGGCAAGTGCAATAGCATCTGATGTTCCGTCACAGGTTACAGGGCTTACTGCAACGCCAACCATCAACTACACCATAGACCTTGTATGGACAACACCAAACGGTAACGGATATGCAGTCAGCGGTTACACAATCGAAAGAAACATTGCTGGTGCAGGCTGGGTCACCATTGTTCCTGACACCACATCTGTAGCAACAACTTATGCTGACATAAATCTATCAGCAAGTACTGTGTATGAGTACCGTGTATCCGCAATCAATGTTGTAGGCACTGGACTTGCTTCTTCAATAGTTGCATCCAATGCTGGTGACGTTCCAGGATCTCCAGTACTTACACTAACAGCACTGCCAAACAGTACAATTCAACTTGACTGGACTGTTCCATCAGACAACGGATTTGCAATCACCACATATGCAGTTGAGAAATCAACTGACGGTACAAACTGGAGTCCGCTAACATCAATCAATGCAAATACATATCAGGACACTGGCTTGACAAACGGCTCAACATACTATTACAAGGTAACGGCAGTAAATCAAGTTGGCAATTCTGTATTCAGTTCTGCTGTCTCCATCATAGCAGGTGACACACCAGGAGCACTTGGCGCACTAACAGCAATTACACAGTCCGACACAAGTGTACAGTTAACATGGACACCAGCAACAGCAAACGGTTATGCCGTGACTGGTTACAAGGTTGAACAGTCACTTGACGGTGTTGCATTCACTGACGTTACTCTCAACACACAAAGTACGGCAGTGTCATATACCGTGACTGGTCTAACCGATTCAACTGATTACTATTTCAAAGTCACTGGAATTAACGCACTTGGTCTTGGAGCACTTGGTCCAGTTGCATCTGCCCATACATTCGGTGCACCTGATCCTTTTACAACCATAACAACCTCATCAACCATAACAAGTGCAACTGTCAACTGGTCTGCACCTTATGATCACGGTTCCAGTATAACATCATACAGGGTTGAAATTCTAAACCTTGTTAATGGTGTTGGTAACGGACAATGGCTAACATTAACAACAACTGGTGGCTTGACCAATACACATAACAATCTTCAAACAAACACAGAATACCAGTACAGAATTGTTGCAACAAACCCATACGGTTCTGTCACATCCACAGCACAGGCAATCACAACATTTGCAAACCCACCAGTCTTAACAGCAACTGCAAGCAGTGGAACAACAATTGACCTAACTTGGCCAGCAGTTTCAGGCTCCACAACATACTCAGTCTACAGTTCTGCAAATGACGTTACATTCACACTATTACAGTCTGGCATCAGTGCAACAACCTACCAGGCAACAGGTCTATCATTGGGACAGACCGTATACTACAAAGTAACAGTAACCAACGCAGCAGGCGAAAGTGTACAGAGTGCCTCAGCCACAGCAACAACATGGTCATTGCCAGGAACACCAACTGGTCTAACAATTACAAACCCGACACCTACAACTGCAAGATTTACATGGACTGCACCTGCTGACTTTGGCGGAGCACCTTCAGTAACTTACACCTTGCAAAGAAGTGAAGACAACTCAAACTGGATATCATATCTTCCATCAACCACAACAACAATCGATGACAACAATCTAACATTAGGACAGCAGTATTACTGGAGAGTCAACTCAGTCACAGCAGCAGGCGTAAGTGGAAACAGCAATACTGTAAGCTATCTAACACCAACACTGCCAACTGCACCTGGAAGTTTGACTGCTGCCTTGACTGGAGCAAACAACAACGCTGCAGTACTCAACTGGGTTGCACCATCCAGCACATCTGGATATGCCATAATCGGTTATCATATTGAAACCAACATTGACGGAAACGGTTGGACAGACTTGGTAATTGACACTGGCAACTCAGGACTTGTATATACAAACACAGGACTTAGTGCAGGTTCCAGTTACGTATACCGCGTGTCAGCAATCACAGCAGTTGGCGAAGGTGTTCCAAGTAACACTGCAACAGTCAATCCAATACTTGTAACTTTAACAATCACTGGAACACCGACAGGAGGTAACAGTGTGTCTGTAACACCTGCTGTATCTACGTCTGGCGCATCAAGTGCAACCATTGTACAGCAGGCACTTTACAGGGATAACGTAAGGGTAGATCTAAAATCACTCAACATACCTCTAACAAACGGTGCAACAGTTCCATCAATGATTGACTATCCGACACAGACAAGTTCATTTGTAATGACACTTGTACTTGACACAGGATATGTAATTCAAAGCAATGCCGAGACATTGACACCATCGGCACCGTTCACTGGAGACATATCATTCAGTGAGGACCGAACTGTATACAGTGATGCAGCAGCATGTAATGCAGCAGGCGGTACTTGGGCAGCACCAACAAACCCATTGTCCAATGCAGCATTTGTATGTGACATTTCATACAGTGAATCAGTACTAGAGTTTACAGTTCAGCCAGTAGGTGCAGATGTGATTATATCTTACCAACCACAGAACCTAAATGAGCCAGCAATTGTAAAGGCATTTACAGCAACCAGTTCGGCAATAACCGAGACAATGGATGTTGATCCTGAAACTGACTACTACGGATCAATCATAGTCAATCCACAGTTTGAATATACAGTTAATGCAGACCAGACAATTACTGTAATTTGTGATCCAAACGACATAATGTGTGAGAATGAAGATACTGATCCAAACACAGCAGGCATACAGAATGACGTACCAAAGGGAGTTCCATCAGAGAAAACCTTCAAGTCATTCAAGTCTCCAGAATCAACAAGACAACTCGGTATAGAACCAATGGGCAATCTATTTGGAGTCAATATGGTATTCATATTTGTCATAGCATTGGCAGGCATATTCACAGGAAGAAGTGCACCAATGGGAGTCATCTTCATAGTTGTAACACTTGGAATCATGTCATTCCTAGGATATCTTGACTTTGGAAACGATATGATGAATGCAGCAACATGGTCACTGCTTATAATTGCAGCAATACTTGGTATATTCCTGGGCAAACGCTGGTCTTAGAAAATATTTTAATTTTATATACCCTCGTTTACTGAAATTTATCGTATGGTTGTTCCTTTATTTGAAATTAAACTGTCAAAGAAACCCATTGCTGTAATCAAAATGGGTGACCGTAACGTCAGTTTTGTAAAAATAAACAAGTACAATTCAAAGTATTTTACAACAAAGGACGGTCAGACCTATGAACTTGATGACGAGTACGAGTACCGTTACAAGAAGACAGGCGTATATTTTTATAACTTTTCAAATTCCAAACCTCTAAGCCTTTCATCAATAAGCGAGATAGACGAGGTAATGAAGGACGTTGGAGAATCTGAACTGTTCAACAAGGAAAGATTTATGTCAACAGTTGGCAATGATCCAAGCATTGATGTTGAAAAACTGAACATACCAAAAGACATATCAAAGGACATGACACCAGCAACAAAAAGATTCTTACAGGATCACGCAACTGACGATGAAACTTCCAAGACAGACATGATGATCAACGTGCATACCCAGTCAAAACCAATACCAAAATACAGTCCGCATCTTATTGGAATGGGAATGAACAGGACAGGATTTGCGTTTGTTCAGATAGCATACCAGAGAATTGACATTGTGCCTATGTATGTCAATGATGCCAAGGCATACACACAGTACGGTGTATTCGAGATAGACAAGGACAACGTATATTTTCTAAAAAAACAGATGCTATGTTTCTTTATAGTTTCAAACGAACGTGACGAGATAAGACCGCCAATGAAAAAAGAACCATATAAAGTTATGAAGACAATGATCAAGAAAAAAAGATGGGACAAGATAGACAGTTTCATCAAACCGATACCTGCCAATGGCAAGAATACAAAGGAACACCTCAAAAAAAAACAACCAATTCCAAGAAGCGTTTCAATCTCTTCGGAAAAAAAATTAGTTCAATTTCAAGCGGATTCTCCGAGCGTATGTTACACGACGATGAAGGAACTTCATCTGACAAAGGAAGCAGTAGCTAAACAACTGTCTGATCCTCTAAAGAAAGCAATCCCAATCATGTTAATATTCGGTGGGGTAATGGGCATTGCAGTAGTGATGTCCAATGCACCGCCAGTAATTGATGCAGTCGCTGACAGGGTGTCTGGAAAACCAGACGTGTTTGTCATGACTCCAGAGGAATACGAGCAGTGGGAGATCGATAATGGTCTGAGGGATGAAAAAGACAGAAGGTATGTTGCAGGCTTAAGCATTGACGAGTATCAGGACTATCTTGATGCAGGCGGAACAGCACCTCAGTTTGAGGAGGAGACATTCCTTGGCGTGTCACAGGGTGACAACAAAGAGGTTGAATCCAAGGTCCAGACATATCTCGGTGTAGAGATAGAGCCAGCAGTGACACCAGATGAAATAATACCTGTCATTGACACTGTTGCACCAGAATTGACAGCACCAGAAATATTAATATATGAAGCAGACAATACTAACGGCATGAAGCCAAAACTGTCTGTACTTGTAACTGACAACGTTGACGAGGGACTGATTGCAGAGTGTGTGCCTGGCAGAAACGCAGTGTTCGAGATAGGAACACATGACATCCAGTGTTCAGCAACAGATGTTGCAGGTAACGTAGGCACTGTAAACTTTACAATCACTATCAATGTGCGTGAAGGAGTGGAACCAGTAAGCATAATTCCAAAGATACAGCCAATGCCAGGTCAATCACTTCCATAAATAAATTTTAAATGGATGGTATAATCATAAAAAACATGAAAAACATACTTTTAACTTTAATGATTTTATCAGTCTTACCTTTTGTTAATACAGCATTTGCCGACCACTTGGAAGGATCAATGATAAGCGATTCAGAATGTGCAGACAAGATGGGCAGGGAATGTTATTGTTGGGAACAGGGATCATGCAAGTTTACATCTGATCCTTTGGGAACAATGCTCAAGCCGTTTGATGCAGTCTTTGGCGGTCTTGCCCTAGTTATATTCTGGGCAATGGTTGTAGGTCTACTTTGGCTAAGAACAGAGTCTCCACAACTGGTAGGAATAGTAGGTATTGCAATGGTTGCAAGCTATCTTTCATATCTTGAGACACAGGGAGCAAGTCCTACGCCTGAGTTTGAGATGGCAAGAATTGTAGGCGTAATATTGCTTGTGATATCATTCGGAATAGCATTCTATCAGATGATTGTGGCACGTGTACTGTCAGGTCCGCAATAATATTAATTTTATATAGCAGTGTTTTTGAAATAGATCATGTCCTACGATGAACAAAGTGGCAGACCTGTTAGTCCAGATAGAACAATTCAACTTATCAGTGAGGCAAGGGATCATGATGATTTTCTTTACAGAACATTGTTTGGAAACAAGTCACTTCCGCATGTTGTTTATCAGTTAGAACATTTTACAATATTGTTTGATGTTGTCAATGACGTTAGACGTAGAACTTTGGAGAAATTCCACAAATTACATCGTAACACATTAATTGCAACAACTTCTATAGACGGAAGAATGTTGAACGTACTCACAGAAACAAGAATCAAACACACTACAGAAGCCAAGATGGCAAAGAAGGGTGGTGGATTCGGAGGTGGAGACGGTGGTGGTGGCGGACCATTTGGATAGTAACACAGAACAAAGCAGACCGATAGAATCAAACGGTTATTGCAAACACGCTCACATATCAGAAAGAACAAGAACCGAAGGAACACCATACGTAAAAGGATGGTGCGAAACATGCGGTGCATGGGTATTTACAAACAAGACATTTTGCATATGCTGTCGCAAGAGGGTACAGCACAAGGTACATCACAGACACACAAAACAAGTTCTAGAACATGCAGTACTCCTACATGAAAAGGTCATGGACGAGTACAGAATCATACCGTACAGAGAAACAGTATGGGTTGAGACCGAGTTTAAGGGCAGACGTTATCACATACCGCTGAAAGATCTTACATTATGGGTTGAACATCCCAACAAAAAAGAGATTATGGAGATCATTTTAGACCACATAACAACGGTCAGAGGATAAATTAAAAGTTTATATACACGGTTAATCTGAACCTAGACATGGGAACAGAAACATTCTATGACGTCCGCACTCGTAAAAAAGTGAAAGTGGATGCAAAAGATATCAAGGTCAAAAAGGTAAATGGCAGATTCCAACTAATTGGTAAAGCTAAATCAGGCCTAGTCTACAAATTCGCCAGTGAAGAGACGGCAAAAAAGTATAAATAAGACCTCTCTGAACTGAATTTTTAATTTTAAATAATAGACGTATTTATAATGTCTATGGTCAGTGAATGGGATATGTATTATGTTGGTAATTCAGGCAGTAATTCGTTTGGTGACATTACATTAAGTAAGAAATCTAAGATAAAACCAATGTCAGGTAGCAATCCAGAACTTCCTAAATTTGAAATTACAGGTAGATGGAGGGCTGATGGCAAATGGAAGAATGATGATACAGGTTTTAAGATACGAAGAAAACCAAAAACTGAAATTAAGCAAGTTATAACTACCCCAAGCGGAAAGAAGCATACCTTCAAACAGATTGAAAATACTACAGGAGTTCAGACAACTACTGGCTGGATAGACAAGGTAACTTTGGACAAAGGTGCAAATACCATACTTGGTATGAGCAAGCAGGTTGACCAGTTTGGCAATGTTGTAAGGGGTAACAATTATGCAAACCCAGACTTTTATGCTTATGAGAAAAAAAAGGAAAAAACAGACAAGATAAACGAATCCCTTGGCATAAGTATTAAAAAGTTTGGGTATAATCCTAACGATCCAACGTATAAACAAAAAACACTTTCTGAACTGACAGGTGGCTTGATTGGAGCACCTGCTGTTAATAAGAGAGGTATATCAGTCACATATGGTGGTGTAAAGAAAAGAAACAGAATGAGACGTGCAGCCAGAGAACAGACAATGAAGGCAAGTCTTAAAACAAATCCAAACGTTGTGTTTGCAAACAGTCTTTTGGCAGAAATAGAAAAGGCACCAATCTCAACATACAACCAACGCATAGGCTACGGAAGCAGATACACAACAAAGTACACAGCAGAACCTATCGATGTAATAAATGATTATTACCTAAAGACTGGAGTCATTGAATACGCAAAGGAACAGAATCCAGAGCATGCAAAACTTGATCCTAAGAGAACCGTGTCGGTCGTAGATGTTGCATCAAGCAAACAAGTTCCGACATACTGGACACATAATGGTAGACGTAGACTTACAGGATATAGAACAGTTAACACATCCACCTACAAAGACGTACTGATATCAACAAGACCAAAATATATTCAGATGGATGCATTGTACGGAAAGATTATTGACAAGAGCAGAGAGAAAAAAGTAAAGTATTCAGGATATTATGATGTTGATCCAGATGTTGAAGTTTATAATTACTACGGAATATCAGATGATGCATTTGAATCATATGAGGGTTACAAACAAAATTTGCTTTCTACAATTGGTGGAAGACGTGCAAACCAGGAAGAAATAATAAAACAGTTAGAACTTGATTCAGCTACAATAGATAAAAAAGATAGAACCAAAAATAAGATACCAACACTTGAAAAAACAAACGAGACACTTGACACACATGCAACTGAATTGAAGGATAAAATTGATGATTATGATTGGCAAGGAAAAATAGCCCAGGAGTCATTCGGCTCAGATACAATAACAGGCGACTCACATGTAGGACACGTGTTACAAAGTTATGGTGGAGAAGTAAGGGGCGACTCTTATTATTCTCAGGATGTTGGAAAACTTATCAGGAAAACAAAAAGATATGAGAGACAACTTGAACAACAAATAGAAGATAAATCTAAAGAGGTAGAAGGAATAAAACTTGACAAGACAGAGTCATTGGTTGAATTTTATAATGACAAGTCAAACAAGGAATATGGTGAAGCAAGTCAGGAATACCTTGAAAAGTCACTTGCTTTAACACAAAAAGAGAGAGAGGAATTAGAGAAGGCAAGAAAATCACACGCATGGGGAACAAATGCGCCAGCACCAAGTGCAGGCAGAGGCGGTAGAGGTTCACGAGGTAGACCAAGTTTAAGGGATAAATCAAGAGGTGATAGAAGGCGAAGATATAGAAACAGACGTACACGTGGAGGACAGGATACAGATGAACTTGGAGGAATAGTTTGATACCAAAGCATTTGAAAATAAAAGAAACATCTCCTTTTGGAACTGGAATAAAAAAAGATCCTCGCAAGACAAAGATGACAGAAATAGTTCAAAAAATAAACAAGGTTGACCAGCATCTTTCTCGTGCAGTTGGAAAGTACAGGGCAAAATATAACAAGACCCCGAACGAACTTGAGTTGCAACAGGACCAGTCAACAACACCGCTAATATCACAGAGAAAGAGACTTGTCAAACAATATAATTATCTTAAACAGGAATCACAGTTTGCAGAGAACACTTACCAGACAATAAAGGGAGACAATCCAGTAGGACGTGCAAAGAAATCATTTCAGGGTATCAGGGCATCAAGTCCGTTTGAAGGAAGAAAGGAATACAGGGACACAATATCCGCACCTGCATTAAGCCCGATAAGAAGGGTTGGCACAAACTCAAACAAGATGGGAACCCTGTGGGATCCACGATTCAATGCTGGAGACGTAACTGTTGATCCAAAGATAGCAAGATATTACAGAAAGATAAGCGGAGGTTATTAATATGAGGAACCGAGCAGGTACCAGTAATATCAATCGTAGAAAATATATTAAAAAGGCATCATCATCACAGCCATCATCACAGCCATCATCACAGCCAGCAAACAAGATAGTGCCAGCATCAAACACTGTAAGTTCGGCAGGTCTTGTTGTTGCAGCACCAGGAGCAGCAGATATAGTACAGGGCAAGAAACCAGTGTCAACAAATCTTATAGGACAGAAATTAAAAGTTGATGACGAAGGACGACAAGACATAACACATCTGCAATCAAAACCTGAAGACGATTTAGGATCATATATTATTAAACAGGCTCAAGGATTTTTAACTGGTACACCAGTTGCAACGTCACAGATGGTAGGATCTGTGAAAAACCTTGCATATGGTGTTGATGCAAAAGATCAAGTTGTTGAGGAAAGTGGTTTGGATCTGTTAATAAACCCAATTATAAAACCATATGTAGATCCTAGAATGAAGACAGAGGGAGTAATATCAGAGGAATGGTATTGGCCAGAGGAACTGAAGGCAGATTCGAATATATTGCCACCATTTATGCAGAAAAGTGATACTATTGAAAAACGTTCATTAATAGAAGGTATTGGTGCAAACCTCGGTAACATAGGTGCAATTAGTCAGGCACCTTTGGCAGGTGCAATAAGAGACGAGGAGTTTGCAGTTTCAGGAGAAAGATTTATGTCAGCACCTGGGTATTATATTGGAACGGCAGTTGGTGAGGTACCATACTTCCTAATAGGTGTAGGTCAAGTCAAGTCAGTAGCAACTATTGCAGCAAAGGGAACAGCAGGTGTTATAAGAGGAAGTGTAAAGGGTACTGCTGGTGTTAAGTTGGTCGCAGAGGCATACAAGATGGAACAGGCAACGTCAAAATTACAGAAAGCAACAAATCTAGACAACAAACTTGCATTAACGCAGGCAACGACCACATCTGGAAAGGCAGTTGACAAGGCAGTTGCTACACTAAAGAAAGGGTATGACATAAACATAAACATACAAAAAAAGGCATTGATAAAATTTGAGGAAACCAAGAATACACAAAAACTAACAAAAGTAGAAGCCAAGACACTTGATGACAACATACAGAAAGCAAAAGACCTTATTGCAAAAGAAACAATGGAGTCAAAACAACTTACAGTAAAATATGGATCAAGTGCAAAAAAGGCAATCAGTGGAGAGGAAGATGGACTTGTTAGAAAATCAAAGGCTGATGATTTCAACGCATTGATCCAGTCAGACCTGTTGCCACAGTTGAGAACTTTTAAGGATGAGTATGTTGCACAGACAGTTTATGAGGGACTTGGATCAAAGGCAAACAGGTTTGCAAACATAATAGAGGGATCACCACAAGACGTATCACAGTCAATTGACCGATTTTTAAACAGACCTGGCAGGGCAATGGGAGACTCATTGACCAAGCAGGCAGACCAGATATTCAGGGAGAGAATAATGAGAAGGAAAGCTGAAGGAAAATATGCAGGTGTTATGGGAAAGGTTATGCTGGACAAGGACATATGGGGCAATGTGGTTACAACTTCACTCGGCATAGACAGGGCAACAGGCAAGATGACAAAGTATGCAGAATTGGTATCAAGAACAGTTCCAGGAATACGTGTTATATCCGCTGACAATTACTTAAAACTTGACAAGGCAATAGACGAAAAGATCGAAGGCTTGGTTGACGAGAATACATTTTTGAAGACACAGAGAACATCAATTGATGAAGAACTTGATGAGTTGAGTGGAGCCCCATACAAGCGAGTTTCTGATGTCAAAAAGGATAAGGCAGAAGTATCTATGAAGATTGCAAAAAACAATGAACAGATAAAAAAATTAAGATCTGACAAAAGAACAGTGTTTTCACCATTGGACTATACTCCAAGCATTGGAAAGAATGTGGATGGCAAGGGTAAGTACAAGGAACAAACAACTGACTATACGTTTAACTTTAGCAAGATAATTGAATCATTTCCAGAATTAAAGGATGTGATAGCAAACCAAAAAATAAATGTAGGTGCACAGCCATCCGTAAGCATAAGAAAAGTTAACGGTGTTGTCATGGGACAGGTTGGTGACACTCCAAAAACAAGCATGACATTCTGGATTCAGAAGATGCCACGAAGCGAGGCAATATCCGAGTTTGGTGAATGGAACATAAGTAAAAAGAAAAACTGGGTAAGAAATTTAGGTCTAAGAAAGGTAGGAAGAGTCAGAACAACAATACCAAAAAGATATGAGGGAAAGGAGGAAGTCATATATTTTTACAAGGCAGACGATTCATTACGTACTACCAGTGGAAAAAAATCAGGTGTTGACAACATAATTTCAATAGGAAAGGATGCACCAGAAGAAGAGGTAAAACAGTTCATGTCGTCATTGTACTTGGAAAAGGTTGATCCAACTTCAGTTCTAGCAAAGACAATGCCAGAAAGACAGTTGTTCAGATACAGACGTATAAAACAGGAGGACATAGCAACAGTTATTGAGGGTACAAGGGATTACAAAGTAAATATTAAGGTTAATGTAAATCAAGAAGGAAGTTTGAAAGCACCAAACCAACAGTATGTCAGTGATATTTTGAAAGCAAGATCCATAGCAGAAAAGAGACCTGATGATGCAAAGATGTTTGCAAAAAGAGAAATTGAACTTATAGATATGCAACAGGATCAGATGAGAAAGAATTATTCAGCCGATTACATACAGCCAGTACATAAAAACACATCATGGGGCAACAGAAAGAAAATGGATGCTGCACAGGAACTCACATCATCAATAAGAGAATTGGATCTAAGAAAGGTTCAGTTAAGAAAATGGAACAATCCTTCCAAGGTATCTTCACTTCAAAAAAAGCTAGGAATTATGGAGCAGTCAAATCCAAGAGGAGAGATAATATCCATGCCTTTGGAGAAGTTAAAAAAAGAAAGTGAATTGCTTGGACGTATGAACGAGTCAGATATGTTTATTGACAACAGAACAAAACAACTGTATTATAAATCAGGTAAAAGGGTATTCAAGGTTACGGATGATAATTTCAATCCACAAAAAGTTTCAACGGCAGACAGGGTTGTACAGTCAACGGAATACAAGGGCTTTGTAAACAAGGACCCAAAGACAGGAGAATCAAACTGGTACAGTGAAGGCACTAATTTAATTCCTACAGGTTCGATTGCCAAATATAACGAATTTAAGGATGCTTTAAATTCCGATACCATATTTATTTCAAAAAACAGAACTGAGTTAAGGGGTAAACTGGAAGAATTGACACCAAAACAGATTGACCAGTTAAAGTCAGGAAGCAATCTTGGTTCACTGCTTTCTAAGCAGAAAGGAGAACTCGCATCAATAGATCAATCAACACCAAAGATTCAATGGAGGGATCCATATTCTGGTCTTACTGTTCTTGCAAAGAAAACAAAGACACAGTTGGTGGACGAGAATATAAGAGTAGTAAAGGGTAAGGTTAAGGTTAGGGCAACCCAGACAACTGCCGATGCCAAGACAAGGCTGGGTAAAATATTACTTGGAGAAAGATTCAGTCCAGTGAGCACTGAAAACTTTACGCCAGACTCCATGACATTTGCAAACAGGAGTGAAACAATTATCGGTAATTTAATAAAGGGAACAAGTGAAAGAAACGTAGGATATGACACTCCAATCAGGGCACTTTTCGGTGTCGGAGATGACCCTGCATTGACTCAGGGTATAATACCATCAGGCGTTAAGGTGAACCCAATATATGATCAGATGAGTACTGCACACGTAGTAATAGACAAAACATCGGATGTGCCTGGAAAGGGAATGCAGGCAAACAAGGATACCATTTATTCAAGACTGGTAAGAGAGGCATCACGTCCAGAAAGAAATGAATTGGACGGACTTAAAAGAAAGATGACACAGTTGGTAAGAACAAACATAGATAAACAGCCAAAATATTCTGATAAGGAACTAAACGCAATAGTGGACAATGACACATTATACAATCAATTGGTTGCTGACAGGCTGGACACGGTTAACAACAAGTACTTGAGACCTTTGAAAAAGGGAGAGGCAACAATACTAAAGGGCAAGAATCAAAAAAAGAAGGACAAACTTCAAGTTATAGATCCATCTTTTAATTTTCCAGAGTATAAGGTTGTTGATAAACTAAGCCCAATTAAGAGACCTTTTAGATCTCTAAAAGGCCAAGCCATGTATTCTGCACCAGAATCAATGGGAAAGGTTGTTCCAGATACTGCACCTGTAACGTTTATGGGGAAGCAATTGCCTGGACCAAACTTTATCAATAGGATATTTCGTACTGCTTCAAGAAAACTTGACAGAAAGGACAAGTTAAAAAAACCTACAGAGTTTCAACTTGACTTTCAGCCAGAGGCATTCAGATCCATCATGGAAAGACCAGAGTTTAGTGGATTCCTAAAAACCAGAGAGGGTAAGAGGTTTGCCAAATCATTGGAATACGCACAGGGTGCAGCACCGACTGCTCAAAGACGTGCATTGGAGTCAATGATAAAAACTGAAGAAAATCCAGGCGGATGGGTTGAGACCGTAACGCAGCATGCCTCAAAGTATACGCCAGGTGTTTTTGAGGTTCTAGAAGACGGAACTGCCCTTGATAAATTTAAAAAGGAGGTATACTTTACGCCAAGAGTGAGTGAGTTCAATACTATGAAGGAAAAGGTTGTTTTGTCTGGCAGGGCATTCAGGGAATTGAAAAAAGCAGACGGTGACGGTGTGATGCCTATTATAGATGAAGCAACTGGCACATACATTGGTAAAGACATCGAGGTTGAACTAAGGGGAAGAATAGCAGAGGTAAAAGAGACAACAAGCGGAGGAACAGAACTTAGAAACATAAGCACAATAAGACCGACAGCAGAAATAACAACTGCAGCACTTGAAGGCATACTATACAAGGCAGCAGGTCTACCAATAGACTTTTCAACAAGTTTGTCAAGAAGTGCAAATACAAAGGCAATACTTACAAAGATTGACGTTGGATATAGCAAGGCAAAGGCAGGCGGTATAGTTGGCAAGAAAGGTGACCCGTTGAAAAACATTAAACAATTTTTAGAGGAAACAAAGGAAGGACAGGCACTCTTGGAATCACCAGGATTAAAGCCAAACATTTCACAGCAACAACAGGCTACAAAATCAATGAGCGGTGTCAGTGACAGGACTGCACAGAGAACCGATACTGGAAGAGTGTTTGGATTTTCAGCAGAGACATTGTTTAAACCTGAAAAACAAGAATCATCAATTGGGTTTAGACAGCAGTTGGCAATTGGTGCAAAAACAACATCGTCAACTGGTACAAACATAGGAACAAGAACAACAGTACTACAGCCACAGGATACACAGTCTGAGCCAATTAGTTTTAATTTGTTACCTGAAGCAAATGCAGAGCCATTCATTGTTCCTCCACAGCCTAAAAATATAATTGATCAGACTATTGGCGACATACAAAAAACAATGTCGGGTGTGATAGAAGGAAACAAAAACATAGGCAAGGGATCAGACGGTGTCGGTGTTAGGACATATGAAATGTCACAGAATTTAAACATATTTGACACATCAAGTAGACAATCACAGAATCAAGTTCCAAATTTGTTGGAAGGATTAAGATTGGATTCACAGGAAAAATATGAGACAGTTGTAATACCACAGATAGATAATGTGTTTGATGCAACTATAGGTCAAGCAATTAAACAAAAAGCAAAACCTATTAATACTTTTATGCAAGGTACTATAGCAGACAAACAATTGGTAACCACCCCAAGTTATGTTACACCAAAACCTGTACCACAAAGAGTAATGCCTATAGTCCCATTATTCCCAATGTTTGATCCTGTAGAGGCCGCAAAGCAGAGAAGATCAAAGATAAGAAAGAAAAAGACCAAAAAGACATGGTGGCAGACTCCAGAGAACTGGTACGAGCCATACTACTGGGGAGGAAAGGATCAGATGGGTGCAGGGTATGTCACGTTCACAGGAAAGGAACCTGGCAAGGTTAGAAAGTACGAGAAGAGATTCTTTGGCATTGGCGTAAACGATTCCCCATTCGGTGTAAGGAGCAAGTGGTTTTAAATGATATATACTAGTAATATCAG
>Ga0102886_1000137_pt1 | contig 30260 bp, 24 predicted proteins | sample Colrivmet1550A02_FD_84499 | JGI IMG/M metagenome (GOLD analysis project Ga0102886, IMG submission 84499) | Estuarine microbial communities from the Columbia River estuary - metaG 1550A-02 | ecosystem: Environmental > Aquatic > Marine > Intertidal zone > Estuary | place: USA: Columbia River... | reverse complement strand
TGATAATGCAACTACATACAGTGAAGAAATTATTTCGGCAAGTGCCACAGCACTGGTATTAGCCAATGCCGAGGGTTTTGTATACACCTATAAACCTTACAAACCTTTAAACTTAGAGGAATGAGTAAACGCCACAACGACCATCAAAAAATAAACGAAGTTTTGGCTTCATTTGTTGAAAATAACAAATTAGAGAAAGGATTGGACAGTGTAAACGTAGCCAATGCTTGGCGCGAACTTATGGGCAATGGTGTAAACAAATACACCAGCAGCATCAAACTACATAAAGGTACTTTATATGTAGCTTTAAGCTCATCTGTCTTGCGCGAAGAATTGGCCTATGGAAAAGACAAAATCATCGCTATGATCAACGAAGAATTAGGTAAAGAAGTTATTAAAAAAGTGATTTTAAGATAACAAAAAACCACACCTGTGGTGTGGTTTAATATTGAATCTAAAAAAGTTTTAAAACATCTCGCGTCCTGAAAAGTGAAAAGCACCTTCAATAGCGGCATTCTCATCACTATCACTTCCATGGACAGCATTTTCGCTAATAGAATCAGCGAACATATTGCGGATGGTGCCATCAGCAGCCTCTGCAGGATTTGTTGCGCCAATCAGTGCTCTAAAGTCTTCAACAGCATTATCCTTTTCCAAAATTGCAGCAACGATGGGCCCTCGAGTCATATACGTTACTAAATCTCCAAAAAATGGACGTTCTTTATGAATGTCGTAAAAAGCCTCAGCATCGGCTGTAGTCAATTGAGTTAACTTCATCGCTACAATACGAAATCCGGAAGAGGTTATTTTTTCTAAAATTGGGCCGATGTTTCCTTTCTCAACTGAGTCAGGTTTAAGCATCGTAAAAGTTCTATTGTTTGCCATATTTAAAATTTAATTCGTGCAAAAGTAATGATTTTGAAATGAAAACAGACTGCAGAGCTATTTATAAAAAGTTGTATCTTTGTTTCTTATGAAAAGTTTAACTTTTAACGATGTAAAGTCCTTATTACAATCGCCAAAAAACATAGTGATTGTTTGCCATGTTAACCCAGATGGTGATGCTATTGGCTCATCTTTGGGCCTTTATCACTATCTCATACAAAAAGGACACGTTGCAGATGTTATTGTACCCAATGACTATCCCAATTTTTTAAAATGGATACCAGGAACATCATCAGTGATTCAATTTGAAAAAAATATAAAAAAAGCTCAAAAAAAGTTAGAAGTTGCAGATCTTGTATTTACCCTTGATTTTAACGCTTTACACCGCAGTGGATCAATGCAAAAGGTGTTGACTGAAAATACAGCTTTGAAAATTATGATCGATCATCACCAACAACCAGATAATTACGCAGCTTACACCTATTCTGATGTGAATATGTGTTCTACTGCTGAAATGGTTTATAATTTTATCGATCAGCTAGGAGATATAGCTTTGATTAATAAAGCAATCGGGAGTGCACTTTACACTGGTATTATGACGGATACAGCATCGTTCCGTTTTCCAAAAACAACAAGCACAACACATCGTATAGTGGCACATCTAATTGAGATTGGAGTTGAACACTCCGAAATTCACAGCAAAGTGTATGACGCTAATCGTTATGAACGCATAAAATTGTTAGGGACTGCTCTTAATAACCTCACTGTTATCGCACCATTGCATACAGCCTACATAACATTATCGCAAAAAGAACTCGATAAAATTGGTCAACAAAAAGGAGATACTGAAGGGTTGGTTAACTACGGCTTATCCGTAGAAGGTGTGAAATTAGCGGCAATTTTTATTGAAAATAAAGAAGAAGGAATTATTAAAATATCGTTGCGTTCCAAAGGCGATCTTGATGTCAATCTATTGGCTCGTGAACATTTTAGTGGTGGTGGGCATAAAAATGCAGCTGGTGGCAAAAGCACGCTTTCTTTAGAAAAGACAGTTGAAGAATTTAAAAAATTAATAAACGCATTAGCATCAAAATTAAAATAGTGTCTGTTTTTCGTTTACTTACCGTAATTATTTTGTTTCTAGCTTGTAAGCCCTCAAGTGCTCGACTGCCAGTTCAGCAAAATTCAGGAAGTTTTATTGATACTTCCATTCAAATCAACAAATCCCGAAACGAAAGAGAATACAAACTTATTAAGCAACTTGTAGATAAAGACAATACCTTTATTGCCTCAGATTATGGGTTTTGGTATAAATATAACTTCAAAAACGATAAAGAATTATACACTCCGAAGTTTGGTGATCAGGTCATTTACACCTACAGTATCAAAAATTTATTTGGTGAATGGATTTATTCCATGAATGAAACCAACTTAAAAACATATTTTGTAGATCAAGAAGAATTGTTTTCTGGGCTTAGAGAGGGTATAAAATTAATGCGAAAAGGCGAAAAAATTACCTTTATTTTTCCATCTCAAATGGCGTATGGTTACTATGGAGATGATAATAAAATAGATGCAAATACCCCACTAATATGTGAGGTTATTGTACGCGATATAATTAAAAATTAATAACGACACACTAAACAAAAACATCATGAAAATCACTAAATCTATAACTACCCTATTTGGTATTCTATTATTACTAAGCAGCTCCTCTTGTCAAAACAAATACCCAGAACTAGGTGATGGCGTATTTGCAGAATTTGCCACCACAAAAGATACTATGGTTGTTCAATTATTTTACAAAAAAGCCCCACTTACAGTAGCGAATTTTGTAGGACTAGCAGAAGGAACACATCCACTACTAGCAGATTCGTTAAAAGGTAAACCATATTACAATGGTACTATATTTCACAGAGTCATTGATCAATTTATGATTCAGGGCGGTGATCCAACTGCTACTGGCATGGGTGATCCAGGTTATAAATTTGGGGATGAATTTGATGAAACGTTAAAACATGATAAACCAGGTGTATTGTCTATGGCCAACTCTGGTCCATCAACCAATGGTAGTCAGTTTTTTATTACAGAAGTGCCTACACCTCACCTCGATAATCGACACGCAGTTTTTGGGCAAGTTATAAAAGGAATGGAAGTACAAGATTCGATTTCGAATGTAGCAGTCGCCCCAGGAAGCAATAAACCTCTTGAAGATGTTGAAATTTTATCAATCAACATTATTCGTCAAGGCTTCAGTGCCAAAGGTTTTGATGCCGCAAAAACCTGGGAAAAAGAATTACCACTTCTTGAGGAAAAACGTCTTAAAAAAATAGAAGAAGCCAAAAAGGAAGCCGAACGTCAAAAGAAAATCGCTGAAGAAAAAATGGAAGCTGCTGCAGCTTCGATTCTTCCTGTTTTAGAAGACTACAAAAGCAAAGCCAAACCTACAGATTCTGGTCTCCTCTCCTACACTATTGTTGAAGGTAATGGCCAAAAACCAGCATTAGGATCTGTTGTAAAACTATATTATGAAGGATATTTTACCGATGGAAAACTCTTTAGTACCAACGTAAAAGATGTTGATGTAAAGTGTGGCACCTACGACCCTCAAAAAGAACAACGAGGATTATACAACCAAATGCCAATGAAGTTTAGTGCCGATGCACAAATGATTCCTGGTTTTAAAGAAGGTGTATTAGCTATGACTGAAGGACAAAAATCATTCTTTTACCTGCCCTCTCACCTTGCTTATGGTGAAAATGGCCGAGGCCCTATAAAACCAAATTCTGATCTGATTTTTATTGTGGAACTTGGTACTGAATAACGCAACAAGTTAAATCATTAAGACACCCCGCTAATGCGGGGTTTTTTTATGGTTTTTCTGGGATAGCTGCTAAAATCGCCTTAAGAAATACCCAGAATTTCTGTACAGAAGAAATTTGTGCACGTTCGTCTGGAGAGTGTGCGCCTTTGATATTAGGTCCGAAACTAATCATTTCCATATTGGGATAATGTGTGCCCAATATGCCACACTCCAGCCCTGCATGACAAGCAGCAACATGAGGCTCGGAACCATTAAGTTGAACATACAAATCTTTTAAAACTTTTAAAATTGAGGCCTTCATATTGGGCGTCCAACCTGGATAATCTCCAGAAAATTCTACGGCGCATCCAGCCAATTCAAAGGTTGCTTTAAGATTTTGTGCCAAATCCATTTTGGAACTATCCACAGACGAACGGGTAAGACAGCCTATATGAATTTGTCCATTTTCTATAAGCACACGTGCTAAATTATTGGAGGTTTCTACTAAATCCTCAATATCAGGGCTCATACGGTACACACCATTATGCGCCGCACGTAGAGCTTTAAGCAAAGGCTGTTGTACTCCAAGCTCCATCACTGCTTCAGGTAAATCTCTGGGGTTTAGTACAATTTTAAGTTCTGGTTCGATGGAGTCAAATTCTTTTCCAATTGCAGAAATTAAATGTTCTATAGCGCTTTCAAAAGCATCTTTATGCACTGCATCGACCACCACAACAGCCCTGCTCTCTCGCGGAATGGCATTACGTAAACTTCCACCCTCAATTTTTGAAATACGAAGTCCATAACGGTCAAAACCATCGTACAACAAACGGCTTATAAGTTTGTTGGCATTGCCAAATCCTTTGTGGATGTCCATACCTGAGTGTCCACCTTGTAGTCCTTTAACGGAAAGATCATAAGCAACTGTGGATTGAGGCCTTGGCTCTTCGCTGTAAGAACGTGTTGCGGTTATATCAATTCCTCCAGCACAACCCACACCAATTTCATCATCCTCTTCAGTGTCTAGGTTCAAAAGAATTTCTCCTTTTAACAGTCCGGGCTGGAGTCCCATAGCTCCAGTCATTCCGGTTTCTTCATCTACAGTAAATAATGCTTCTAGCGCTGGATGAGGTATGTCAGTACTTTGCAATACGGCCATGATAGTGGCTACTCCCAAACCATTATCAGCTCCAAGTGTTGTGCCTTTGGCTTTTACCCAATCACCATCAACATACATCTGGATGCCTTGGGTTAGAAAATCAAAATCTGTATCCGTATTTTTTTGATGAACCATATCCAAGTGTGATTGCAAAACCACTGCTTTTCGATCTTCCATTCCTGGAGTGGCTGGTTTTTTGATGATAACATTACCAACTTCGTCCTCAATGGTCTCAAGGTTTAGACCAACACCAAAATCTTTAATAAATGTAATGACGCGCTCTTCTTTTTTGGATGGACGGGGTACCGCATTTAAATCGGCAAAATTTGACCAAATTGCTTCAGGGCTCAATTGTCGGATTGTTGTATTCATGGAGTAAAAATTAGAACCACAAAGGTACGGATATCGCCTTAAACCTAAATATAATTTTCTATTTTTGAACTATGTCGAAAACTTTAAGACTATTTATTGCGTTTAGTATTGTGCCCCAAATACTTTTCATCAAAATTTTGTCGAGTTATCCCTATTGGGTGGAGGAAAATTACAGCAACATGGTTTATCCTAAGATTTCTAATGCCTTGCGACTATTGTATGGCTGGGTGCCCTTCTCTGTGGGAGATTTACTGTACATTACAGCTATTGGGTACGTTCTTTGGTGGTTTTTTACGCATAGGAAAAAAGTACTAAAAAGTCCAAGAAAAACTATTGTCGATCTGCTTTCAACTGCATCCATTTTATATTTTGTGTTTCATGTGTTTTGGGGGTTAAACTATTACCGTTTACCCCTTCATAAAAAACAAAATATCAATCCAATTTATACTACTGAACAACTGATTCAAACAACAAGAAAAATTACAGCATTTACAAACAAAGTTCATTTAAAATTAGTAAAAGATAGCAGTGCAATCGTCATAATTCCAAATGATTTTGATGTACTGAAAAAAAAATCTGTTAAGGGCTATCTAAACAGCGCTAGAATATATCCTTATTTAAAGTACAAAAATCCAAGTCAAAAATTATCTTTACTTAGCATGCCTCTTACTTATATGGGGTTTAGTGGTTATTTGAATCCCTTTACCAACGAAGCACAAGTAAATTATAAAGCGCCAACTAATTCCTTAGCGTTAACACTTGCCCATGAACAAGCCCATCAATTGGGTTATGCTGCTGAGAGTGAAGCTAATTTTATAGCTTTTTTAGCGACCTATCAACACAGCGATCTACATATTAAGTATGCTGCGTATTCTTTTGCACTGCGCTATTGCCTGGTTGAATTGTCCAATAGAAATAAAAAAGTGTTCGAAGAAATAAAAGAGGAGGTAAATCCGGGAATTTTAACTGATTTTGAAAACCGAAGTATGCACTGGGCCCAATATAAAAACCCTTTAGAACCTTTATTTAAATCGATTTACAATAACTTTTTAAAAGCAAACGCCCAAGACAAAGGCATTAAGAGTTACAGCTATGTTGTTGGTCTAATTGTGGGGCATTATGAAGCGCAGCCTGATCATTAAGAACAACAAAGATTTATGATTTTTTTTAGATAGTTTATTCATATATTTAGCATTGCTAAATTTAAGAAGATGAAAAAAATCAAATTGCTACTTTTTGGGCTCATTTGTTCATTTATTGCACATGCTCAAGATTATTTCCCAAAAAATGATGGTGTAAAAACAAAAGCTTCAAATTACACTGCTATCACTAATTCTAAAATTTTTATTACACCCAACAGTATAATTGAAAATGGCACACTTTTAATAAAAGACGGCATAGTCGTAAAAAGCGGAACGCATATTGAAATTCCGGAAAACACAGAGGTCATTGACGTAAAAGGCAGTAGCATATATCCCTCATTTATTGATTTGTATTCAACTTTTGGTGTGGATAAACCTAAACGGGAAAGCAATGGCAATAGTCCACAATATGGCCCCTCTAGAGAAGGTTTTTATTGGAATGATCACATTCGTCCAGAACAAAATGCACTATCTGCTTTCAAGTTTGATAAAAAAACTGCCAAATCGATGCTGCAACAGGGTTTTGGAGTGGTTAATACACACATAGAAGATGGAATTGTCCGAGGTAATGGAGCACTGATAGCTCTGGATGTAAATGGCTCAGATGCCAAGAGAATACTTTCTGGTCGCTCAGCGCAATATATTTCGTTCTCGAAAAGTGTAAAATCCCAACAATCCTATCCGACCTCCATCATGGGAGCAATGGCACTATTGCGCCAATTGTACCAAGATGCCGATTGGTACAAAAAAGAAAATAGAACGACGATAGATCGATCAATAGAAGCGTTTAACAACAATTCGGATTTAGTTCAAATTATGGCAGCTGGAAGTAGAGCAAATGCGCTTCGAGCAGACGCTGTTGGTGATCAATTTGGAGTTCAATACATTATATTGGGTGGTGGAGATGAATATGAACGCATAAGTACCATAAAAAACACAAATGCAGCATTCATTATACCGGTCAATTTTCCAAAACCGTATGATGTCGAAAATAGTTTTTTAGCCAACAAACTGGAGTTAGAAAGCATGAAAGAGTGGAACCAAAGGCCGACAAATCCTAAAATTTTAAATGATAATGATGTTCCTTTTGCACTAACCACACATGGATTGAAATCAATAAGTGAATTCAAAAATCATGTTAAAAATGCAATTGAACACGGATGGAGTGCTAGCAAAGCACTCGAAGCGCTTACTACAGTTCCCGCACAATTATTAAACAACAATAAAATTGGAAACCTCAAAAATGGCAGTTATGCTAATTTCACCATTACATCTGGAGCATTTTTTGATTCAGACACCTCAATCTTCGAGCACTGGATTCGAGGATCGAGAACAATTTTTAAAGAGTTTAACCAAAAAGATTTAAATGGATCTTACACTTTTAACCTAGACAAGCAAAAATATAAACTTGATATTTCTGGTAAAAGAGGAAATCACAAGGCGAAATTAAAGTCAGACAGCTTAAACCTCAGTTGTTCAATCAAGCAGAATCAAGACTGGGTTCACCTACTATTCACAACAAAGGACACTGTCAATCAACAATTTATGCGCTTTAGCGCTAAACTTGATTCCAATGCTCCGGATTTGAATGGAACTGTTGATTTCTTTGATGGGACAATCAAAAAATTGACCTTAACAAAAAGCAGTTCTAAAAACACAATAAAAACTGAGAAAGATAAAAAAGAAGCTGAAGCCAAAACAGTTTTAGCAGTTAGTTATCCAAATGGTGCATACGGCTCTTTACAATTGCCTGAGCCTGAAACTATTCTTTTTCAAAATGCAACAGTTTGGACTAACGAAAGCGAAGGAATACTACAAAACACTGATGTCTTGGTAAAAGATGGAAAAATTGTAGAAATTGGCCGTAATCTAAAATCTCGTAAGGCAAGAATAATAGATGCAACAGGAAAACACCTCACGTCAGGTATTGTTGACGAGCATTCACATATCGCAGCAGCAAGTATAAACGAAGCTGGGCAAAATTCGTCTGCTGAAGTTAGCATTGAAGATGTAGTTGATGCCGATGATGTTAATATTTACAGAAATCTTTCTGGCGGGGTTACTACAATTCAAATATTACACGGATCTGCAAATCCGATTGGAGGGCGTTCTGCACTCATCAAATTGAAATGGGGTGAGTCAGCGCAAAATTTGCTTTACAAAAATGCACCAAAGTTTATCAAATTTGCATTAGGAGAAAATGTAAAGCAATCCAACTGGGGCAGCTACAGTCGTTTTCCTCAAACAAGAATGGGTGTAGAACAAATGTATATTGATTACTTTTCGCGTGCCAAAGCCTATGATCAAAAAAAGAAAAGCGGTCAAGCTTTTAGAGTCGACACTGAGATGGAAGTCCTAGCAGAAATCCTTAATAAAGAACGCTTTATTAGTTGTCATTCTTATATCCAAAGTGAAATCAATATGCTGATGAAAGTAGCAGAAAAATTCGATTTCAATATCAACACCTTTACGCATATTTTAGAGGGTTATAAAGTAGCAGATAAAATGAAAACGCACGGAGTTGGCGCCTCAACATTTAGCGATTGGTGGGCCTACAAATATGAAGTAAACGATGCCATCCCTTACAACGCAGCAATTCTAAACGCTGTGGGTGTTGTCACAGCAATAAACAGTGATGATGCTGAAATGTCTCGACGCCTTAATCAAGAAGCTGCAAAAGCGGTCAAGTACGGAGGAGCTTCTGAGGAAGATGCATGGAAAATGGTGACACTAAATCCAGCAAAACTACTACATATTGATGATAAAGTTGGAAGCATCAAAATAGGTAAAGATGCAGATCTAGTGCTTTGGAATGAACACCCCCTTTCTGTTTATGCAAAAGCTGAACAAACCATAATTGAAGGTGCTGTATATTTTGATATTGAACGTGACCAACAACTTCGAAAAAGTATTCAAAAAGAGCGAAATCTATTGATTCAAATGATGCTTAAAGAAAAAAATAAGGGAATGAAAACTCAAGCTGTAAAAGTAGAAACAAAACAGGATATGCATTGTGACACTCTAGACCACGATCAAATTTAATAAAAATATTATGAGAACATTTAAGGTACTGATTATAGTAATTCTTGCCGTTTGTTTCACGCTTAATGCGCAACAAACGCCAGCAAAAAAACAGATGAAAACTATAGCAATTAGCGGTGCGACAGCACATCTTGGCAATGGAAGTTTAATAAAAAATAGTCTTGTTGTATTCGACAATGGTACTATTCAATATGTTGGTAAAATGGATGCTAGCAAACTAAACTCAGAAATAGAAATTATAGATGCCAAAGGAAAACATGTTTACCCTGGTTTTATCATTCCAAACTCAACCCTTGGACTTATTGAAATTGATGCCGTACGGGCTTCAGATGATGATGAAGAAATTGGAACTTGGAACCCCCACATAAGAAGTATAATTGCCTATAATACAGAATCAAGGGTTGTGGAAACAATGCGCCCGAATGGTGTATTAATGGCGCAAATCACTCCACGAGGTGGTCGAATATCAGGCACCTCCTCCGTAGTTCAACTTGACGCTTGGAATTGGGAGGATGCCGTTGTAAAAATAGATGATGGCATTCATATGAATTGGCCTAACACCTTTTCTAGAGGACGTTGGTGGATGGGTGAAGAGCCTGGACTAAGAATTAATAAAAAATATGCTGATGAGCTGCAGGAATTAAACGCATACTTTAATAATGCTAAAGTACACAACATTAAAGCTAGTCCTGGCCTCAATTTGCCATTTGAAGCCATGAAAGGCGTGTTTTCGGGACATCAATCACTATTTATCCATGTAGACGATGAAAAAGGTATCATTGATGCAATAAACTTTACAAAACAATACAAAATCGAAAACGTCGTTTTGGTTGGTGCTTATGAAGCCTACAAACAAACGGAGTTGATCAAAGAAAATGATATTTCTGTATTGTTAAGACGCGTGCATTCAAGGCCTAACAAATCCGATGAAGACTATGATCTACCTTTCAAACTTGCTAAGAAGCTAGTTGATGCAGGTGTGACTGTTGCACTTGAAGCCAGTGGTGATATGGAGCGAATGAATTCCAGAAACTTACCCTTTTACGCCGGAACTACAGTAGCGTATGGGCTTGATAAAGAACAAGCCTTGCAACTTATTACTTTGAATGCTGCAAAAATCCTTGGAATAGATGCGCAATACGGTAGTTTAGAAACCGGAAAAAGCGCTACCCTTTTTATTAGTCAAGGAGACGCTTTGGACATGCGTACAAACCAATTAGAGCATGCTTTCATAGACGGGCGAAATATAAGTCTTGAGAGTCATCAAACAAAGCTATGGAAAAGATATACAGAGAAATATAAAGATCAATAAAAACCTATCTGAGGCCCAAATAAAAGTTTGGGCTTTATTTATGCATGCAAAATAAACCTATTTTTGTACCATGATAAAAGAGATTAATAGCTTAAAAAACCCTATAATAAAAAACCTCTTTCAACTGAAGGAAAAATCGAAACAGCGGCGCGCACAAGGACTCTTTATTATTGAAGGCAAGCGTGAGGTTCTTTTAGCGGTTAATAGTGGGTACACAATAAAAACTATTTATTTTGACCCTCTTTTATTTGATTTACAAAAACTTAAGCAATTAGAAAATCATCAAATTGAATGGGTGAAAATTAATGCAAAGATTTATGAAAAAGTAGCTTATCGAGGTAGCACAGAGGGAGTTTTTGCTGTTGCACAATCCAAAAATTTAACTTTGGATGAATTAAAAATCGACTCCAAAACCCCATTGATCTTAGTAGCTGAATCGCCTGAAAAACCTGGAAATATCGGAGCATTGCTAAGAACTGCAGATGCTGCAAATGTTGATGCTGTTTTTATAGCGGACCCCAAAACCGATGTGTATAACCCAAATGTGATAAGATCTAGTGTCGGTGGCCTATTTTGCACCCAAGTTGTGGTAGGATCATCCGCTGAACTTATTGATTATTTAAGCGCACAAAAAATTGAAATTTACAGTGCTATTTTACAAGATTCTAAACCCTACACAGCGCTAAATTACAAAAAGCCAACTGCTTTGGTAGTAGGCACTGAATCTGATGGACTTACTGAACAATGGCGTGTTGCTGCAAATCAATGTATACACATACCTATGCTAGGTAAAGTTGATTCTATGAATGTTTCTGTAGCGGCTGGTATTCTTATGTTTGAAGCAAAACGTCAACGTGGATTTAACTAATTCTAGCAGTACAAATTGTTTATACATTTTTTATTAAAAAGTATAAATCACGGTTGTTTGTTACAAATGTTTGTTTTAGATTTAGGGTATGACTGCAGAAGATATTAAAAAAGAAAATGCCGCTATAGCTAAGGAGTACAAAGAACTTCTAAAGATCAGCTACCGCAATTTATCTGCTGCTGATAAAAAAATGATAAGAAAGGCTTTTGATGTTGCAGTTGATGCGCACAAAGACCAGCGTAGAAAATCAGGAGAAGCCTATATTTTTCACCCTATTTCTGTAGCTAAAATTGTAGCATCTGAGATTGGATTAGATGCAACTTCTATTGCTGCTGCCCTTCTCCACGATGTTGTAGAAGATTGTGAAGACTATTCTATCAGTGATATTGAGCAGTTGTTTGGGGAAACTGTAGCACGAATTGTCAATGGGCTTACCAAAATTTCTAGCTTAAAAAAAGATAAGGATATTTCGCTTCAAGCAGAGAATTTTAGAAAAATGCTGCTAACGCTAAATGATGATGTTCGTGTTATTATTATCAAAATAGCGGACCGTATGCACAACATGCAAACAATTCAATCGCTGAGGGAAGATAAACAAATCAAAATTGCCTCTGAAACCCTATATATTTATGCGCCATTAGCCCATAAAATAGGACTGTACAATATTAAATCAGAGCTTGAAGATTTGGCTTTAAAATACACTGAACCAGAAGTTTATGAGTCTATTTTACTAAAACTAAAAGAAAGTAAAGAAGATCAAGACAATTATATAAGTGAAATTAGTACGATTTTAGAAGGAGCCCTGACTAAAGAAAAAATTAGATACGAAATAAAAGGTCGTCCAAAGTCTATTTTTTCCATTCGGCGCAAAATGCAAAAGCAAGGGGTTTCATTTGAAGAAGTATATGACAAGTTTGCTGTCCGAATAATATATAAATCCGGACTAAAAAACGAAAAGTTTTTAGCTTGGAAAATTTACTCCATTGTTACCGATTTTTTCAGGCCAAATCCAACGCGTTTAAGAGACTGGATTTCATCACCAAAATCAACGGGCTATGAAGCGCTTCATATCACAGTAATGGGTCCTAAGGGGCGCTGGGTAGAAGTTCAAATTAGGAGCGAACGAATGAACGAAATTGCAGAAAAAGGGTATGCAGCACACTACAAGTACAAAGAAGGTGAAATTAACAATGATGAAAACCTAGAAAGTTGGATCGGTAAACTGCAAGAGGTAATGGACAATCCAGGTGCAAATGCGGTAGATTTTGTAGAAGAATTTAAACTAAATCTATATGCTAAAGAGATTTTTGTATTTACGCCCGAGGGTGATTTAAAATCCCTACCCAAAGAAGCCACACCATTAGATTTTGCGTTTAGTATTCATACCGAGGTTGGTCTAAAAACAAGAGGTGCAAAAGTCAATGGTAAGCTCGTTCCTCTAAGTCATACTCTAAATAGCGGCGATCAAGTCAGCATTATCACTTCCGAAAATGCCACACCAAATTCGAACTGGTTGGACTATGCAACGACAGCGCGAGCACGCAGTAAAATAAAATCATCGCTCAAGGCAGAAAAGAAGCTTATTGCCCAAGAAGGTAAAGAGATTTTGAGACGAAAACTCAAGCAACTCAAAATCAATTTGGATGAGCGCTCTGTAAATGAATTGGTTAACCATTTTAAGCTGCAAACTAGCCTTGATTTGTTTTACAGGATCGGTATAGGAAGTATTGACAACCCTATGTTGAAAAAGTTTGCCGCATCTAGAAGTAACGTTTTGGTTAGTTTTATTAAAAGTAAAATCCAAAGAAAAAAAGCTACACCTTCAGAAACTATTGATAACGATGAGATTACCTCAAAGTATGACATGCTTGTTTTTGGTAAAGAGGAAGAAAAACTTAACTATAAAGTAGCTTCGTGTTGCAATCCAATTCCTGGTGATAAAGTGTTTGGATTTTTAAGTATCAAAGAAGGAATAAAAGTGCACAAAAAAAACTGTCCAAATGCTGTGAGTCTACAATCCAACTACGCATACAGAATTATATTAGCCAAATGGATTGATTCTTCACAACAAGTATTTAGAGCTGTAATCAAGCTTACTGGTATTGACGAAAAAGGACTCGTTAGTGATATTACAAAATTAATTTCTTCTAACATGAATGTGAACATTAAAAGCATCAAATTTGATTCGGATAGTGGTACATTTTATGGGGAGATAGCCGTAGAAGTCAACAACACAAGCTTTGTAACTAAACTCATGAATAGACTAAAAAAAATAAATGGCATTGAAAAGGTTTCCAGAGTCTAAAAATTAGTTAAATTTGAAGTTTCGATTATGAATATAAAATCAAAAAATAGCGATCAGGAAATTGTAAAAAATGTTTTTACAACTTATCTCGAAGAAAATAGTCAGCGTAAAACGCCTGAGCGTTTTGCCATACTGCAAGAAATCTATGATAATGATGAACATTTCGATATTGAATCTCTGTACATCAAAATGAAAAATAAAAAGTATCGTGTTTCGCGTGCAACTTTATACAACACCATTGAATTATTGTTGGAATGTGGGCTTGTACGTAAACATCAGTTTGGTCTCAACCAGGCGCAGTATGAAAAATCTTATTTTGACAAACAACATGATCACGTGATTTTAACAGATACTGGAGAAGTTATCGAGTTTTGTGATCCAAGAATTCAAACCATAAAAAAAACCATTGAAGAAGTATTTGACATTGACATACAAAACCATTCTCTTTACTTCTACGGAACAAAAAAAAACACTAAAAACTAACATAACACATGGCTGTAGATTTGCTATTAGGACTCCAGTGGGGCGATGAAGGAAAAGGGAAAATTGTTGATGTACTAACCAAAAATTACGATATAATAGCACGATTTCAAGGAGGGCCAAATGCAGGCCACACTCTTGTTTTCAATGGGATGAAACACGTTTTACACACTATCCCATCAGGAATTTTTCACGAAGATGTTAAAAACCTTGTAGGAAATGGAGTTGTTATTGATCCTGTAATTTTCAAAAAAGAATTAGATAAATTAACAGATCAAAATGTAGATTACAGAAAAACACTATTGATCTCTCGTAAAGCACATCTTATTCTTCCTACTCACCGATTGTTAGATGCTGCATCTGAAGCGTCAAAAGGCAAAGCCAAAATTGGGTCTACCCTCAAAGGAATTGGACCTACATACATGGATAAAACTGGAAGGAATGGTATTCGCGTTGGAGATCTAGAATTAGAAAACTGGAAAGCAAAATACAGGCAACTCGCTAATAAACACCAAGCGATGATTGATTTTTACAATATTGAGCTTGAATACGATTTGGATGAATTAGAGATTGAGTTTTTTAAAGCTGTTGAGACTTTAAAATCTTTAGAGTTCATTGATTCAGAGGAGTATTTACATCAAGCACAACGCGATCAAAAATCTGTGTTAGCTGAAGGTGCTCAAGGCTCCTTGTTGGATATTGACTTTGGTACATACCCATTTGTCACTTCGTCTAATACAACTGCTGCTGGCGCTTGTACCGGTCTAGGAGTTGCACCGAACTCCATAAAGGATGTTTTTGGGATTTTTAAGGCCTACACCACACGTGTAGGATCTGGCCCCTTCCCTACTGAACTTTTTGATGAAAATGGTGAAACCATGAGTCGTGTAGGTCATGAATTTGGAGCCACTACAGGAAGAGCTAGACGATGTGGATGGTTAGATCTAGTTGCACTTCGTTATGCTTGTCAGGTCAATGGTGTAACACAACTTATGATGATGAAAGCTGACGTGCTCTCAGGATTTAAAACTTTAAAAGTTTGCACTGCATACAACTACAAAGGCAAAGAAATAAAACATCTGCCCTATAACATAGAGTCAGAAAGTGTTAGTCCAGTATATACTGATTTTAAAGGATGGGAAGAAGATTTGACCAGCATGGACAGTGCCAAAACACTTCCTGAATCACTCATTAACTACATTGAATTTCTTGAGGACGAACTACAAATCCCTATAAAAATTGTTTCTGTAGGCCCTGACCGAAAGCAAACGATTTTTAGGTAAAAATACCGTCCCTAGCTCCAGAGTGCTCTTTTATTTTATATTGATTTAAGCATAAAATTTTAGAGATTCCCTATTTTTGTTGAAATTCGAATCCAAAGCCGTGAACATAAAGCACATCATATTTGTTTATTTTATTTCAATGCCGTTCTTCACAAGTGCGCAAGAAAGAAAGCAAATAGAAATTGAATATGCTCCATATATGGACATAGTTGAAGATAAACCAGGGGCGACTATTTTAACGCGTAATAATTCAAGCCAAGTACATGTCAAGCACAAAGGAATCGAACTTTGGTGCAATGAGGCAATTTATTATGGTAATGAGGATTTTATCGAAGCTTATGGTAATGTGCGCGTCAAACAAGGCGATAGCATCAATATGACTTCTAAGTATGTTGAATATAGTGGTAAAACACAATTAGCTTACGCTAGTGGCGATGTCGTTTTGATCGATCCCAACTCAAAGTTATATACTGATGTTTTGCATTTTGATCGTATCAGGCAACAGGCCTACTACAATCAAAAAGGCAAGGTAGTTCGCGATACTTCTGGAACGATTACGAGTACTAGAGGCAGGTACTACATGACATCAAAAAAATATCAATTTGTAGATAATGTAAAGCTTGTAAACCCAGAATATATTATAGATACTGAACAGTTAGATTTTTACACTGAATCTGGATTTGCATTTTTATACGGACCTACAACTATAACGAGTGAAGCAAGTGTAATTTACTGTGAACGTGGATATTACAACACAAATAACGACACAGGGTATTTTGTTAAGAAATCGAAAATCAATTACAATGACCGCATTGTTGAGGGTGATAGTCTCTATTTTGATCGCAATAAAAGTTTTGCTTCAGCTACAAACAACATCACTGTCACGGACACACTAAACAACAGTATTATCAAAGGGCACTACGCAGAGATTTTTAGAGAGAAAGACTCTGTATTTATTACCAAAAGAGCACTTGCTATTACTGAACAAGAAAATGACTCTATATTCATGCACAGTGATACCTTGATGGTAACTGGCCCATCTGATAATCGAATTATCCGTGGATACTATAATGCTAAAATGTTTAAGTCTAATCTGAGCGGAAAAGCTGATTCTATTCACATGAATCAAAAAACAGGATTGACGCAACTCATTAATTTCTACGATCTTGATTCAGATGCATTCACAAAGAAAAAACACCCTATTTTATGGCACTTTGAGAGTCAAATTACAGGAGATTCTATCCACTTGATTTCAAATTCTAAGAATGAAACACTTGATTCACTTAAAGTGTTTAACAATGCATTTGTGATAAATAAAGATAGTTTAGGTGAAGGTTATAATCAAATTTCGGGCAAACGCCTAAATGGTTTATTTGTTAATAATGCGTTGGAAACCATTGATGTAATTAAAAATGCAGAAACAATATATTATCTACGTAATAGTGAAGATGAGTTGATTGGCATCGATAAATCAAAATCTGGTGCCATAAAAATATGGATTTCGGAAAATGAGATTGACGAATTAAGGAAGCTTAATCAAATTGGTGGGATGACCTATCCTGAAGAAGATTTTCCTGAAAAAGAACGAAAATTAAAAGGGTTTATTTGGCGGAACGATGAGCGACCAAAAAGTATAGAGGATTTGTTTGCTGATGATCCTCCGTTAAATTTACCTAAAATTAAAGGGTTGGAAGAATATAAGCCTCAAAAAGAATTTTTCGATGAAGAACTTCGAAAGCGTATTGATGATGCTGCAACATCAAAAAAGAATAAAAAATCAAATACGGTCAAAAAAGATCAGCCAGTTTTGAAGCCAATCAATAAAGCCGCTAGAAACCTTCCTCCAAAGAAATTAAATCTTGTAAAGAATAAAAAAATTAAAACTATTAAAGAAAATTGAGTAAAAGCGATTTTTTAAGGTTTCAAGCACAAACAACGCCACACCCTATAGCGATGGAAATTTCTCATGCTGAAGGGTGTTATATATATGATAAAGACCAAAAAGGATATCTTGACTTTGTAGCTGGGGTGTCAGCCTGTAGTTTAGGCCATAGACATCCAAAAGTTGTTGAGGCTATAAAGAATCAATTGGATCGCTACATGCATGTAATGGTATATGGTGAGTACATTCAAAAGCCAGCTTTAGAACTCACTCGTCTATTGGCACAACACCTGCCTAAACATATTGATAAAACTTACCTCACAAATTCAGGAACAGAAGCCATTGATGGAGCCTTGAAATTAGCTAGGCGTTTTACAGGAAGATCTGAACTTATTGCAGCACATAGAGCCTACCACGGAAACACCATGGGAGCACTAAGTGTGATGGGGTATGAAGAACGTAAGAAGCCTTTTAGACCCCTGCTCCCAGACATTCGTTTTATTCATTTTAACGAAGAATCCGAACTAAAAAAAATAACTACAAAAACTGCAGCTGTCATTTTAGAAACTATTCAAGGTGGTGCAGGGTTTATAGAACCCCAAAATGATTATTTACACAAAGTTGAAAAAAGATGTAAAGCCATGGGGGCATTATTGATTTTAGATGAAATCCAACCCGGCTTTGGTCGAACAGGAAAAGTTTTTGGTTTTGAAAACTACAATTGTACTCCTGATGTTGTAGTGGTAGGAAAAGGACTTGGCGGAGGGATGCCTATTGGTGCATTTTCGGCTTCGGCAAAACTAATGGATAGCTTATCCGATGCGCCAAAATTAGGTCATATTACTACTTTTGGTGGACATCCTGTTATTGCAGCAGCAGCTTTGGCTACGCTCAAAGAAATTACTCAAAGTTCACTAATGCATGAAGTTTTGGAAAAAGAGAAAATTATCCGTAAGTCTTTGAAACACCCGCTCATTAAAGAAATCCGTGGCAAAGGATTGATGTTAACACTGATTACACCAAATGCTGAAATTACAAATACAGTTGTTGTAAAAGCAATGGAAGAAGGACTTATTTTATTTTGGCTTCTATATGAACCCAAGGCTATACGAATAACCCCTCCATTGACGATAAGTTCTGAAGAATTGGCATTGGGATGTTCTACAATATTAAAAATATTAGACTCTGTTTTAGAAGACTGTTAATTAATTTGTTGAAAACATTAAGCAAAGCAGTTAAAGCCAGCCTGATATAGTCCTAAATTTATTATAACAAAAATTACTCTATGGAGTTAAGCCCTTCTAACGACAGTCAAAAATTCTCATTGAAAAAATTTGAGTCAATGTTAAAAACAAACAACGTTTTTTTCTTTGATTCAAATGAGTTTGAAAACATCATACATCATTACCTAGAAATTGGAAAAGTTGCCTTAGCAAAGAAAGCCATCAATTTAGGTTTAGACCAGCATCCCTCATCAATAAATTTAAGGTTATTTCGCGTCGAAATTTTAATTTTTGAAAATGACTTTAATGCTGCCGAAAAGTTATTAAACTCACTTTTCGAACTAGAACCAAACAACGAGGAGCTTTTTATACAACGCGCTAATATTTACTCCAAAAAAGACCAACACCACGAGGCTATTGAAACTTTCAAGGAAGCCCTTAAAATTGCTGATGATTGTTCTGAAATTCATTCCTTAATAGGAATGGAATACCTCTTCTTAAATCAACATGAACAAGCTAAGACACATTTTATGAAATGTGTTAATTTAGACATAGAAGATTACTCCTCTTTGTACAACATTATCTATTGTTACGAATTTTTGAACCAAACAAAAGAAGCTATAAAATATTTGAATTGGTATTTGGATCAAAACCCATACTGTGAGGTAGCTTGGCATCAGTTGGGAAAACAATATTTGGAGGAACAGGAACTAAAAAAAGCACTTACTGCTTTTGATTTTGCAATTATTTCTGATGATACATTTGTTGGAGCGTATTTAGAAAAAGCAAAAGTCTTAGAACGCTTAGACCGCCATGAAGAAGCCATAGAGCAATACACTATTGCGATGGGCATTGAAGGAACTACAGCCTTTACACTGCTTAAAATCGGTTTTTGTTATGAACAAATCAAAAAAAATGATTTAGCTCTTAAGTTTTATAATAAATCAATTGAGGAAGATCCTGCTTTTGATAAAGGTTGGATGAGTATTTCATTGTTTTATTTTACAAAAAAAGATTATTTAAAATCTTTATTCTACATAAACAAAGCCATTGATATTGACAGTGAAAATGCTAATTATTGGTTGTTTTACTCTAAAATTAATGAACGCTTGAACTATCTTGAAGAAGCCGAGCGTGGGTACAAACGAACTCTCGAGCTTGGAGAATGTAGTCTTGAAACCTGGATTTCTAGAGGAGATATACTACTCAAGTTAGGGGAATTAGAAGCTGCGAAATATAATTTTGTTCAAGCTTTAGAGCAGCATCCTAAGAGTGAAGAATTGGAATTTAGAATTGCTGGTATTTGCTTTAAGCTGAATGAGCCAGAAACTGGATATACACACTTACTCACAGCACTTCACTTCAATGCTGAACATGTTTTTATTTTAGAAGAATTATTTCCTGAAATTTACACGCAAAAAGCAGTTTCGCATTTCATTAAAAGCTACAATAAAGCGTCCAACTAATTTATTTATCTTTATCGTTTACTAATCTATTGACATGAAACGTAATTTCGTTGATTATTTCATTCTTGTGTTCAAAGGAATGGCTATGGGTGCTGCGGATGTTGTTCCAGGCGTATCTGGTGGTACAATTGCATTTATTTCGGGGGTTTATGAGGAATTAATAGCTACACTTAACTCCATTAATTTAAATAGTTTAAAAACTTTAAAGTTGCAGGGAGTATCTGCTACATGGAAAAAGATTAATGGTAATTTTTTGCTTGCGCTGTTTGTAGGTATACTTTTAAGCATTCTCACACTCTCTAAATTAGTTGCTTGGCTTCTTCTTGAAGAACCAGTATTACTCTGGGCCTTTTTTTTCGGTCTTGTGCTTGCCAGTATAATTTTTGTACTAAAGAAAATCAATCAATGGAATTCTGCTGTATTCTTAGGCTTGATCTTAGGAGGGGTTTTTGCTTACCAACTCACACAATTGAATGCTTTGGGAAATTCCGACAGCAACTGGTACTTGTTTTTATCTGGAGCTATCGCTATTTGTGCTATGATTCTTCCTGGAATTTCTGGCGCTTTTATCTTGGTTATTTTAGGGAGTTACGCCAATGTTCTACAAGCACTAAATGACAAAGACATAGCGAAAATAACAATATTCATGACTGGTGCTTTAATTGGTATTTTATCGTTTTCCAGGTTACTTAAATGGTTATTCAAAAGATTCAAAAATATGACTTTAGCCGTACTGACAGGGTTCATGATTGGCGCGCTTTCAAAAATATGGCCATGGAAAAAAACACTTAGTTTTAGAGAAAACTCAGAAGGAATTAGTGTTCCACTCAAAGAACAATGTATCGCACCATTTTCTTTTGATGGTGACCCACAAATATTATCAGCTATTGGGCTAATGCTTTTTGGTTTTCTTATGATCTTCTTTTTAGAAAAAATTGGCGCGAAAAACAAAAAAATTGGCTAAATACAATTCCATAAAAGATAAACTAATTCTCATAACAAAAGGACTGGCGATGGGAACTGCAAACAAGGTGCCTGGTGTATCAGGTGGTATTGTAGCCTTTGTTGCAGGATTTTATGAGGAATTTATTTATTCGCTTCAAAAGTTTAACCGCAAAGGATTGATGTTACTTTTTACAGGACGATTTACTGCATTTTTCAATTATGTAAATGGGCGATTTTTGAGTCTACTTTTTCTAGGGATGATCATCAGTTATTTTAGTGTTTCGAAAGCACTAGATTTCCTTATCGTACAGTACGAATTATATGTGTGGAGTGTATTCTTTGGGATGATTATTGGATCTGTTATATACATATATAAAGACTTTAAATCTTGGAATAAAGCTACTATTTTTATCACATTTACAGGTATTTGCTTAGGGCTGGGTATTAGTTTTTTGGACCCAGCTACTGAGAATGATAATTTACTCTTTGTGTTTTTCTGTGGCATGATTAGTATTACAGGAATGACTCTTCCTGGGTTTTCTGGATCTTTTATCCTCATTCTGCTTGGGAATTATGTTCTACTACTGGTCGATGCGGTAAATGCCTTGTATGAAGTAATTATAGCTTTATTTAGTGGGAATTTTCATGTGTTTTCTGATTCTTATTACATTAGCATGCTTAAAATATTACTCGTATTCACAATAGGCTCTATTGTTGGACTTGTAAGTTTGTCGCATTTCTTATCTTATGTCTTAAAGCACTACAAAAATACCACACTGGCGCTCATTATGGGGTTTATTAGTGGCTCGCTTGGTGTAGTCTGGCCTTGGAAGGAAACAATTTATAAAACAAATCATGAAGGGTTAGTTCAATTAGATTCTAGGGGGAAGCAAATTATTGAAAATTTCGATCGCTTTATCCCTGAAATCAACATAAATACCTTTTATGCTATATGCTTTATTTTACTAGGTATTGGCATTGTTTTAAGCCTAGAATACTATGGAAATAATCAAAATAAAGAACTATGAAGCTATTTGGTTTAATTGGAAAAAATATTGATTATTCTTTTTCTAGAACATATTTTTCTAAAAAATTTGAGCAAGAAAAATTAAACTGTGTTTATAAAAATTTCGACCTACAATCTATAGATAAGTTCCTTAGTATTTTTGAGACCTATACGATTTCAGGACTTAATGTTACAATTCCCTACAAAGAAGTTATCATCCCCTTTTTGGACGAATTAGATGAAGAGGCAAAAGCCATCGGTGCAGTAAACACAGTCAAAATCGAAAATGACAAATTAATAGGTTACAACACCGATCACCACGGGTTTTCTAAAAGCATACAACCTCACCTTAATAAAACTCATAAAAGAGCACTAATTTTAGGAACAGGAGGAGCATCAAAAGCAATTGCCTATGCTTTGGAATGTCTTGGGATAGAGGTTAGATTTGTTTCGCGTAAAAACCATAACAAAGAAATCTACAAATATGAAGATTTACATACTCAAGATATTAAAGAGCATACCATCATAATAAATTCTACGCCGCTTGGTACATATCCAAATACTGAAGATTGTCCAAATATTCCATACGGAGAACTCAGTGAAAATCATTTAGTTTATGACTTAATTTATAATCCAATGGAAACTAAATTTTTGAAATATGGAAAAAAAGCAGGTGCAAAAACAATTAACGGTCTAGAAATGCTACACTTACAAGCCGAAAAATCATGGGAAATTTGGCATTTATAATTTAGAGAAATATTTTGAGTTTGTAAATTTAAGGGATAAGTGTATATTTATGGTCTTAAGCAAGACCGAACCCAAAACCTTAGATTATGACAACGCACGACATCCTGCAGGAAGCAGACGGAATATTAGACGAAAAAAAAGAAGAGTCTACAAACTTTGAGTCAACTGATGAGCAAAGCCCAAGCTCCAAAGAAAAGACTGAAAAAGAAAGTACACCAATTTCTGAAAAAAAATTAACTCCAGATAAAACCGAGAGTTCGCCTAAGCCTAAAGAAGCTGCTTCAGAAACAGCACAAGAAAATAACAATATTGAAGAGCAAAAAAAAGACGTTAACTACAATGACTATTCTTTAGAAGCTCTGGTTTCAGACTTTGAAGAATTGCTGAAAAACGATGACCTCTACTCCACCCGAAATAAAATTAACGCCATAAAAAGAGTATTCAATGAAAAGTTTTCAGCAATATTAAATGACAAAAAAGAAGCATTTTTGGCAGAAGGAGGCAACAGTATTGATTTTAGTTTTGACAGCCCAATAAAAAAACAATTTAATGCACTATCAAAACAATTTCGAGATAAGAACGAAAAATACCAAAAGCAAAAAACACAAAATTTTAAGGAAAATTTAGAATCGAGACTTAAAATTATAGAAAATATAAAGGGCTTAATTGATGTTAGTCAAAGCAGTACTACTACCTATAATAAATTTAAAGATTTACAAGAACAGTGGCGTAAACTAGGTAAGGTGCCGCCCAAAGATGCTAATAATGTCTGGAACAACTACCGTCATCACGTAGAGAAATTTTATGATTTTTTACACCTAAACAGGGATTTACGTGACCGTGATTACCAGCACAATTTAGAGAAAAAACAAAAACTAATTAAAAGTGCTGAAGCACTCGCATCTGAAGAAAATTTAGGCCGTGCTTTTAGAGAACTACAGGCTTTACACAAAATTTGGAAAGAAGAACTAGGGCCAGTAGCCAAAGAATATCGTGAAGTATTATGGGAGCAATTTGGTGCGGCTACAAAGGTTATTAACGATAAACGACAGGCTTATAATGTCCAAATTGAAAAAGAGTTAATGATCAATTTTGAGGCTAAAGAACTGATTATTGATAAAATAAAAAGTATTTCTGAAATTGAATACGACAGCCATACTGAGTGGCAAAAACGAGTGAAAGAAGTTGAAGCACTTCGAGAAGAGTTTTTCAAAATTGGAGGGGTACCAAGAAAAAAAAGAAATCAATCATGGACGGATTTCAAAACCGCTGTGCGTAATTTTAATAAATCTAAAAACAACTTTTATAAACAGCTGAAAAAGGCCCATAGTGAGAATCTTAAAAAGAAAAAAGAGTTAGTAGAAATTGCCGTTCAAAACAAAGACAATGAGGACTTAGAAACTACTGTTGTTTTGATGAAAAACATTCAAAATCAATGGAAGAAAATTGGTCATATTTCAAGAAAAGATAGCAACAAATTATGGAGTGAATTTAGATCAGCATGTAACCACTTTTTTGACCGCTATCATGAACAAAAGAATACAGGAACTGCCGAAGAAAATGATGCATTGACTCAAAAGGAACAACTCTTTGAGGAACTTAAATCTTTCAAATCAACAAACGACAAAGAAGCAGATTTAAAAGTGGTCAAGCAATGGTCAAAACAATGGACAGCAATAGGACGTGTTCCTAAAAATAAACGCTCTATTGACAGGGAATTTTTTAAGGCCATAAGCAAACAACTTGAAGATATTGGTGTGAGCGAAGATGAATTAAGAGCATTAAAATACACCAACAAAATTCAAGAGTTAAGTAAAGACCCAAAAGCACTTAATAATGAAATTTCATTTGTGCGCAAAAAAATAGATGAAATAAAAGCTGAAATGAACCAATTAGAAAACAACCTCCAATTTTTCTCTAATGTTGCTGACGATAACCCCATGGTTCTCGATGTACAAAAGAAAATTGAGAGACACAAAACTCAATTAGAGCAATGGACCAAAAAGCTGTCCAACATCAAAAGAACGATCAAGTAAACCCTATACCCGTTTTGCTTCTTCCCAAATGACATCCATCTCACTAAGAGACATGTCTGATAATGTTCGTTTTTTTAACTTGGCCTGTTGTTCGAGATACTGAAACCGCTTAATAAATTTCTTATTTGTGCGTTCCAAGGCGTTCTCCGGATTTACGCCAAGAAAACGGGCGTAATTAATCAATGAAAACAAAACATCACCAAACTCAGCTTCAATAGCTTGTTGATTATTGGTTCTAACCTCATCACGCAATTCATTTAACTCCTCCTCTACTTTCGCAAATACTTGTTCTGGTTTTTCCCAATCAAAACCTACACCTGCAACTTTTTCTTGTATACGTGTTGCCTTAACTAAAGCAGGTAAACTTTTAGGAACGCCTTGTAACACACTCGACTTACCTTCTTTAAGTTTGATGTTTTCCCAATTTTGTTTCACCTCCTGTTCGCTTTCTACATTGATATCTCCATAAATATGGGGATGACGCTGAATTAATTTTTCACAAATACCGTTCAATACACTTGTGATATCAAAGTCATTAGATTCGCTTCCAATTTTGGCGTAAAATACAATGTGTAACAATAAATCACCCAACTCCCCTTTAACCTCTTCTAAGTTTTGATCTAAAATAGCATCAGCCAATTCATAGGTTTCTTCAATAGTAAGTGGACGCAGAGACTCTAAGGTCTGTTTTTTATCCCAAGGACATTTGGAACGCAATTCGTCCATAATAGTTAACAAGCGGTCAAATGCTTCTAATTGTTGTTTACGTGAGGTCATTTATTCTAATGTTAAATTGCTAATTTCAGCAGCTACAGAGTTAAATTCTTTTACTAAATTTTTTACGATTTCGGATACAGGCAAGATATCATCTATAACCGCTGCTATCTGACCAATTTCTAATTCCCCTTCGTCTAAATCTCCTTCGAACATACCCTTTTTAGCACGTCCCCGTCCGAGATGTGCTTTGAGTTCATCGCTGGTTGGATTATTTTTGTATAAATCCATCAACTCATTAAAAAATTTATTTTTCAACAAGCGAACAGGGGTTAATTCTTTTAGTGTAAGTTTTGTAGATCCCTCTTGGGCTGAAACCACAAGGTTTTTAAATGCTTCATGGGCAGAAGACTCGGTACTTGCTACGAATCGACTTCCTATTTGAACACCATGAGCACCTAAAGTCATTGCTGCTAACATTGCCCTGCCTGTGGCAATACCCCCAGCAGCGATGACAGGAATGGATACGGACTTACAAACCATTGGGATAAGAGCAAAAGTAGTCGTTTCTTCTCTTCCATTATGTCCGCCTGCTTCAAAGCCTTCGGCTACAACAGCATCAACTCCTGCAGTTTCTGCTTTTTGGGCAAATTTCACACTACTAACTACATGGACAACAGTAATATCATGTTTCTTTAACCAAGAAGTCCAATCCGATGGATTACCTGCTGAAGTGAACACAATCTTGACGCCTTCATCTACAATAATCTGCATAATTTCTTTAATATTTGGATAGAGTAATGGGACATTAACACCAAATGGTTTTGAAGTAGCAGCAGTACATTTCTGAATATGTTTACGAAGTACTTCAGGGTACATCGAACCAGCACCAATAAGTCCTAAAATACCTGAGTTTGATGCCGCAGAGGCCAATTTCCAGCCACTATTCCAAACCATTCCGGCCTGAATGATTGGGTACCTTGTATTGAAAAGTTTGGTCATGATATAGTTTTAACGAAAAAATTATTCACTAAAAATGATACCACAATTTAAGAAATTACACCCGAACCAACTAATTCATCATTTAAATACCACGCAACAAACTGTCCTTCTGTTATTGCTGTTTGCGGGTTAGAAAATGTAATGTAAAGCCCTTGCTTGGTTTGATAAAGAGTCGCTGGCTCAAGAGGTTGGCGATAGCGAATTCGTGCCAAAACATTAAGCTCTTCTCCAGAGCTTATTGCTAAACCTGGGCGAACCCAATGAAGATCGTGATTTGGAACAAATAAAGATGAGCGTAGTAATCCAGGATGATTTTTACCCTCACCAACGTAAACTATATTTTCATCCACATCAGTATCAATTATAAAAAGAGGTTCTTTAGTGCCGCCGATTGCCAAACCCTTGCGCTGGCCTTTGGTGAAAAAATGTGCCCCTTGATGAGTCCCTAAAACAGTTCCGTCCGTTTTTGAATATACCGGTTTTGAAGCCGCATAAGCCAAAGCATCTTCCTTAGAATCAAAAATTGGTGGTGGCGTGAGATAAGCTTCAAATTCTTCTGAAATTCCTACTATCGATCCTGTTTTAGGCTTCAATTTTTGTTGCAAAAAATCAGGTAAGCGAACTTTACCAATAAAACACAATCCTTGAGAATCTTTTTTATCGGCTGTTACTAAACTCAAATCCTGCGCTATTTTTCTAACTTCTGGCTTTGTCAATTCACCTATTGGAAAAAGAGTTTTTGCTAATTGTTCCTGAGATAGTTGACAAAGAAAATAAGATTGGTCTTTCGCAGAATCTAATCCGGACAACAATCGATATTCTATTGATTTAGATCCTGAATCTGTAACAGATTTTCTACAATAATGACCAGTGGCAACAAAATCGGCACCAAGAGAAAGCGCAATTTTAAGAAAAACATCAAATTTAATTTCCCTATTGCATAAAACATCGGGGTTTGGTGTGCGGCCTAGTTCATATTCCCGAAACATATAATCCACTATACGCTCCTTGTATTCTTCACTTAGATCTACGGTTTGAAAAGGTATTTCTAGCTTTTCAGCCACCAACATAGCATCATTACTGTCGTCAAGCCAAGGACACTCATCGGATATAGTAACAGAATCGTCATGCCAGTTTTTCATAAACAAGCCAATGACATTATATCCTTGTTCCTTCAACAAATGCGCTGCGACACTAGAATCTACTCCGCCAGAAAGTCCAACTACAACTGTTTTCATGAAGCAAATTTAATAAATATAAATCGAGAAAATATGTAAGCTATTTTTTTCTGCGCTCTTGAGCTGCCTTTTGTTTTTCAGCCTGCTCCATAATCTCAGCCATTTTCTTCTGAAAACGGTTTTGTTTCTTTGGCTTGGCTTTACTAACATTAATTTTGGCTAATACCTTTTCTTCATCAATAATATAATTTTTGATCACGAGCATTATACCTATACTGATTAGGTTTGAAACGAAGTAATAAAGACTCAAACCAGAAGCATAATTATTAAAGAAAAACAACATCAGAAGTGGTGAGAAATAAATCATGTATTTCATCATTTTTGCCATGTCTGGCATTCCTTCTTGGACTGGCTGATTGGCCATATTCTGACCTGTTGTCATCCGCATGTAAAAGAAAATTGCGATGGATGCAAGAATAGGAAACAAACTAATATGATCTCCATAAAATGGAATATTAAAAGGCAACTCTGCTATAGTGTCGTAAGAACTCAAATCTTCTACCCAAAGGAATGGTTTTTGACGCAACTCAAAAGCTATGGGGAAAAACATAAACAAAGAGTAAAACACAGGAATTTGAAGCAATCCGGGAAGGCAGCCACTTATTGGACTAGCACCTGCCTTGTTTTGCAAGGCCAATGTTTCTTGTTGGGCCTTCATCTTGTCTTTCTTATGCTTTTGACGAATGGCATCTAACTCAGGTTTTAAAATCTTCATTTTTGCCTGAGATAAGAATTGTTTGTACTGAACAAATGATAACAAAATTTTGACCATTATAGTCATCACAATAATAGCAATACCATAAGACAAAAAGCTGCTTAACCAAGCATATAAAGGACTAAATACAGCTTTGTTAATCCACCCAAAAATACCCCATCCAAAAGGAATACTTCCTTCAAGGTTTTTATTGTACTTCTCAAGGACCTTATTGTAGGTTGGTCCAAAATAGAAATTCATGTCATACGCCAATTCTCCAGCTGCGTAATTGATAGGAAATTTTGTATTGTAGCGCTTGGTATATACCGTATCAATCGTTTCATCATCAACGAGATCAAAAGAACTTATACGCGCTTTTTTTAGAGGTGAGTCAGGGACCAAGATAGAACTAAAGAAATGCTGTCTGTACGAAATCCAAGAAACATTTTCTAAATCTTCTTCGTCCTCACCAGCTTGAGAAAGTTTGCTTGTTTTGTCACCGTCATACTCATAGGATAAGCGGGTGTACCTGTTTTCAAATGTAATGCTCTGATCTTGCCGAAGTGCTTTAAGATCCCACTCAAAATTTGCAGCTTGGTTTGAGTTAAAAGTACCGGAAAGGCCTTGAGAACGCACGGAAAACCCAAGCATATGATCGTTGGGTTTAAGCGTGTAAATATATTCTAAGTATTGGTCCTCCGAAACTTTTAGTTTCATGGATAAAACTGTGTTATTCCCAATTGTACTGTAAGATGGCTCAAAGTACAAATCGGAGGTATTTAATGTTCTATTATCTGCTGTGGAGAAACTCAAATTAAAACGGGCTGTACCTTCTTTTACAAGAAAGACTGGTATGGAATCGTAGTTGACAAAAGTTTTAAGCTTTACTTCAGATATCGCACCACCCTTATTATTAATTTTTAAAGCCAATAAATCGTTTTCAAATGTAGTAAAATCGTCTTTAGCTGATGGTAATTCTAACGAATAGGCAAAATCTCCTATTTGACTCTTTTGCTGAGCTAGAGCAATATTTTGATTAGAATCAATAGCTTCAGTTCCAAGGTCAGCCTCTGCGTTTTTGTCTATTTGTTCTTGTTGGGCTTCTTGTGCGGCTAATTGCTCAGGCGTGGGCTGATTTTGCCATAACATGTACAATAAAATAGCTCCAATGAGTAAAAATCCAATAAGTGAATTTGTATCTAATTTTTTTTCTTCCATGATTGGTGATTTAATTGGTATTGATCTGCCAATTTAAATAATGTTTTAATTGGATGTTTTGTTTTTCAGTGCTGCTTTAATAAAGGCCTTAAATAAAGGGTGTGGTTTGGCTACCGTACTTTTATATTCAGGATGGTATTGAACCCCAACAAACCAACAGTGCTTGGGTATCTCTATAATTTCTACAAGACCAGTTTCGGCATTTATTCCTGTAGCAATCATTCCATTTGCCTCTATTTCGGATTTGTACAAATTATTAAATTCGTATCGGTGTCTGTGCCGTTCGTTTATAGCATTTGATTTGTAAGCATCATAAGCAATGGATGGCTTTGATATCGTACAGCCCCATGACCCAAGGCGCATTGTACCTCCCATTTCCTCGATTTGCTTTTGGTCTTCCATCAAGTCAATTACAGGGTTTTCCGTAGAATCATTCAT
>Ga0102886_1000124_pt1 | contig 31318 bp, 46 predicted proteins | sample Colrivmet1550A02_FD_84499 | JGI IMG/M metagenome (GOLD analysis project Ga0102886, IMG submission 84499) | Estuarine microbial communities from the Columbia River estuary - metaG 1550A-02 | ecosystem: Environmental > Aquatic > Marine > Intertidal zone > Estuary | place: USA: Columbia River... | reverse complement strand
TGCTCCGGGCTGGGACAGTATATGGGGAGGTGAGTAATGGCTTACACATACGGACAAGGTTTAAGCAACACAGGAGCTGCATATAACTTATGGGGTACTCCAGCCTCAGCACCTAATCCATATTACACGCAAGGTCCTACATATACTAAGGGCTTGTATGACTACAGCCCACAGCAAGCAGAAGCACAGCAACAAGGTCCTTCTTCTCCCAGTATAGACAGGACAGGCATGGAAGACATGACAGCTAAGCAAGCTGCTTGGTGGGCTGAGCGTATGGGGTTAGGTGGTCTACTTAGGTATGGTTCTACTGATGGTTCTGGAGTACCTATTGAGGACATCGCTGTTGGTTCACCTTCATATCCTAACACAGCTCCTCCTTCTATAATGAACCCATACCCATTCCAAGAGTATACAGTTCCTTATGGTTCTTCAGAGGACTCTTTGTTAGGTAATAACCCTGATGTTAGGAGTGAGACAATCAATGAGGATGGTACAGTTACTTATCAAGTAGAAAGTTCTCCTGTTGACCCAAGAGCGGCTGCTTTTGTAAACAGTCCAGACTTTGACTCTAACTATACTAACGGCACTATAGGTTCTGTACCCGGCTCTAACCCATATACTAATAATATATTCCAGTTTGAGCAACTAAACAGTCAGTTCCCAGAGGCCAATAGAGATTATTACATTAACGAAATAGACTTCTCTAGTCCAGAAATAAGAGGTGCTTATGCTGAAGACCATTATAGTAATGTGTTTGAGCAGCCTACTGTTTATGACCCATTCGATTGGTTCTAGTACTGATATGGCAAGCCTGTTTGATGATTATAACGAAGATGATATATACAACGCGTTTAAATTTGCTGAGACTGGTTCATTTAACAACCCTTGGATACGTACAGTAGCACGTAAGACACCGGGAGGCAGTACTGCTTTTGGTCCTGTTCAGATTACCGGTGGTTTGTTGGATGACTTCTATAAGAATGAACGAGGTGTCTGGGATAATAACCAAGACATCGCTTCTAAGTTAAAAGGACAAGCCACATTGTTTAACCATTTTGGTAATGAACCTGACAGAGCTGGGTTCGGTGAAGGCTTGTTTGACTACGGTGGTACTGGGTTTGGGTTTAATGATGAAGAGAAAGGCCAATACAAAGTATTAGCCCAAGACATGATGCGTGATATGTGGAAGAAGAATAAGAACAAAAAGAATGCAGTAGATGAATTCATTAATGCTTGGAGAGGTAAGACCAAGGATGAGGATTCAGATTACTATAAGAGATTTAATAAATATTTAAGGAGTTTATAATGAGTTACTGTAGCATTAATGGTACACCAAGTGCAATAGGAAGAGGTGCTTGTGAGGCGGGTGGTGGTACTTGGGTTGAGTCTGGTAAAGAAGGTGCTAGTAACTTTGACACAGTGAGTGGTTATGTATCAGACTATTGGGAGAACACACCTGCTTGGGAAAAGGCCCTAGATGCTTCTATGGTTATTCCCGGTTTAGGTTTGATTGGTCTTGGTGGAAGGGCTGCACTTGCTGGTGGCAGAGCTGCACATAAACTATACAAAGGTGTTGACCTAGGTAAGAAAGCTAAGAAAGTCAAGTCACTTACTGACCCTTTGTATAGAAGCCAAAAACTTAGTAAATCAGGTAAGCCTGTATATAAAGCAGGTAAGCCTGTATATGGCGGTGTGTCTCCTTTTAAACTAGGTAATATAGCTTCTGTAGGTGCTTATCCTTTCCTCGCCTCTAAGGCGGGTTCATCACAGCCTACCGCAGGACCATCCTTCCTGACTCAGGAACAACAACGTGCTCAGACGGTTGACCAAAAAGCACCAGAAAAACCTAAGACAATAGCTGAGCAGATGAAGACTAAAGACTACTGGATGCAGCCTATGAGTGGTGCTCCGGGTGATACGCGTCTAAGCCGTATTGGCAGGCTTATTGGTGAGATGGGTACTGCTCCTCACTTACGCAAAGGTAGTGTATCTGATGACTTTGCTAAGAGGGCTAATGAGGCTGATGCTGTAACACAACGCGCTGCTGCCGCACAGTCTGCTGGTTCTACAGATTTTAAGACTATACCCTACACCAGCTTCCGTAAAGAAATGGGTGGCTACTTCGATGAGAATGACCAAAGTTTCTTAGGTTTCGGTGGTCTTAGTGGTGAAGAGCAGGATAAGCTTGTTAATGAGATGTACTTATTACACCAACAAAACCCGGATTTGAACATATATGATTTACCTGCTCTCCATTCTCTAATGAAACAAGCAGAAGAAGAGAAGAGAAAACAACAAGGCTTATAATAATGGCACTTACTCCCGAAGAACGTGAGGAGATAACGAGACAGTTCAGGGGTTCTGGTACTGGTTCTTTGTCTGCTATACAAGCATCTGTACCTCAGTATGGTGTACTACAATCAACAGGTGCTGAAGCACTTGGTGACATATTTGGCGCAGACACAACGAGAGTTGCAGACTTCCGTAAAGCACAGGAAGAGAAGCTACAGCAATTCAACCCACAACACGCAGGAAGATTCTTAGAGTCTGAGCAGAAGCTCGACTGGTGGAAAGAGAAGGCTAGTCTTAATGCTATGAATACAGTAGCCCCAATGCTGGGCTTCACTGTGGGTAATATTCTTAAAGCCATGCCGCATCCTGTAGCTAAGGGCTTGGGTAGTCTAGTTAATTATGCTACCTTTGCCACAACCTACAATGCTAATCTTGGTGATACTATTGAAGAACACCAGCGTATAGCAGGCAGAGAACTTACTGTTGCTGAGAAAACCAAAGCGGCCTTGGTTGCCGGTGGTCTTACTTACTTAGACACCTTAGCTCCTATCAAAGGTGCAAGTGCCACGTCTAAGGCATTAGCTAAGTCTTTCGGTAAAGGTGGTGTTAGTACTGCTAGAGCTAACCTAACTAAACTAGTCAATACTAGCAGAGACTCATTACTTAAGCAGGTAGGTACTGGTGCTAAGTTCGGTGCTAAGTTAGTCGGTACTGAAGCTGCAACTGAGGCAGCTCAGAAGGCAATACAAATAGGTACTAGTGTTGACCCGTCTATACTAGGTACTTCTGAAGGCGCACAAGACATCTTTGAAGAGGCGTTAATTGCTGGTCCTACTGCTGGTATGATTGGTGCACCGGGTGCTATAGGCGAGGCACGTTCTACTAATAGGGATTTAAGTACTGCTAGAAGACTTGCCAAGGGATTCAACATAGACCAACTAAGGAATGCTAGTCCTACTAGTACAGAAACTGTTGGTGGTCTTATTGATTTACCAGAAGGCAGGGGCTACACTCCGGGAGTACAACAAACTTTCAATGAGGGCGCTGCGCTTCTTAAGAAGTACACCAATTATGACATAAAGGAAGGTACTAAATCTCTTCTTGAGGGTACAACACTTAAGCCGTTGTCTCCTATTATTTATGATGTACGTAATAAAGCAAAGACAGGTGCAGAATTCCATGCAGCTAATGAAATATTCCAAAGCATTTCTCCTACTGGGACAGGAAGTCGTGAGAAAGGAACAACAAGCAACTTCGACAGTGTAAGAGCTGTTAAGTCAGGTACATATTTAAAAGACGTAGTTAATATAATTAACAAGTACTCTAACAAACGTATGGGCCTAGGTGACTTTGGTCGTAACATAGACCCTAGTATCAGTGCTTATATTATTGCACGTCTTGAGCATAATCCTAAGAAACCAGAAACTGTTGCAGCTCTTAATGCTGCTGCTAAGAATGTGGATGCAGCTACTAGAGCAGGCATTGATGTAGACGCAGGTAAGGATGGTCTTATAAGAAAGGCACTGAACACAGCACAGAAAGACTTGAAAGAAGCTGGTGTTCCTATAGGATTTGTAGAGAACTACTTACATCGCCCTGTCAGTGCTGATGCTGTTAAACAAGACACTGAAGGTTTTGTAAGCAGTCTTATGGCATCACGTGCACGCGCTATTAGAGAAGGTAAACTAAAGGAACACTTCACACCTGCAGAGCTTGCAAAGGGTGCTGTTAAAAAGTGGGCTGATGGTATTGCACAAGACATTATAAATGGTGTTGACCCTGACCTTATAACGGCAAGAGAATTACTAGGTAAAGAGCAAGAGTTTGAAGGTACTAAACGTAAGGACTTTGAGAAGTCACGTAGTTCTGCTTGGGAACACTTAGATACTAAGTACAGAGAACGTAGTGTAGATAAGGTTCTTACTGGCTACCTGTCAAAGGCTGCTGTAAGAGTTGCTTCTGCTACAGCCTTTGGTTACAAGGCTAAGAAGCTAAGGAAAAACATTGAGGCTCTTTCTAAGAAGAGAGGTGACAACTCAACAGCTATAAGCCAAGAACAAATTAATAAGATTTATGACGTGTATGATGCTGTTCATAATATATATAAAAGACCAACAACAGAGAAAGAACAGAACTGGAGAGCACTTTCTAAAATAGCAACAGGTGTAGGTGCTTTCACACACCTAGGTATGGCAACTCTATCTTCTATAGTGGAGCTTGCTTGGATTGGTGAGCGTGCTGGCTTCGGTAACATGCTGGCTACTCTTCCTAAGGCACTTAGTTATACTGTAAAGGGCATATACAGAGGAGCTTCAGGTAAACACATAGAACCGGGAGAAGGTGCTCAGGCACTTGCGTTACTTGGTTACAACTTAAACCCTGAAGTCAATGAACGCTTAGACCAGTTGTTCTCTACTGATAAAAACAAACTATTGAATATGTACTTCCGTAGCCCGTTAGGTGGTTTCCTTACACAGTGGACTAACTTCAACAGGAACTGGGCAGCTCAGGCTATGCTAAGTAACATCAACAGCAGAGCTAATGGTCTTATTAGAGGTAACATATCAGACATCGAGAAGAGAAGACTTGAGAACGAGCTTCACGAGAATGGAATTAGTATTGATACCTTTAACCAACTGACTAACTTGGCACGTAACGAGGAAGGAAAGGTTCGTATTGATATTACAAACGATGCTTTCCTTGATGCTGTTATTACAGCTAATGGTAAAGAAACTACAGTGAGAGATGTGCTTATACCTTGGTTACATAAGGTTGTTGATGATGTAGTAGTAACTCCTAAAGCTACTAACAAACCTTTATGGATGTCTAATCCTAACTACGCTATCATAGCACAGCTTAAGACTTTCCCTATTGTATTTGGTAATACTGTTGTTAAGAGATTACTTAGGAAGTTAAATCCTAAGCAGTGTACTCCTGATTATGGTGCTGCTATTGGTGTGGTAGGTGCGCTTGCTGCTTCATACGCTCTGGTACACCTAGGTGAAATACTTAAGGACGCAATCAGAGACGAGGACCATGAGTCCCCTGCATTCTTAGAGACTATAGACAGAGCAGGTCTTACAGGTGCTCCGGGTATGGTCTTTGGTTCTGGTAAGTATGGTGATGCTGCATCTTCATTGATGGGTGTAAGCTTTGGTTTCATAACTAAAGCATTAGAAGATGTCATCTCTCCTTTGTGGTCTGGTGATGCAGAGGTTGACGTCAGTGATAACCTTATTGAATGGTTGGGTGAAAGCCTTGACTCTTCTATGGGTGCTGCGGGTATACACTTCAAACCTTTTGGAGGAGATGAGTAATGGCTTGTGGAACTAATATTGTACCGGGGTTTGATGACTCTAATAAGATTAAAGACCACGGGCTAGAGGTTAAGATTGAGCAGGAGATAAATGCTTTTCATGGCTCTCCTGAGAGGAATATAATTAAATTCAGCACAGACAAAATCGGAACAGGAGAAGGTGCTCAGGTTTTTGGGTGGGGTTTGTACTTCACTGACAGTGAGGGTATAGCTTCTAAGTATGCTGACCAACACCTAACAAGATTGTCTGATTCACTAGCTCCTCAAGATTTCATAGACGATTATTTCAAAAACACAGGGTTTCCTGTTAACGCAAAAACCCTAGATGACGCTGCTAAGGAATTCATATCTCGTAAAAGACCAGACACATCACAGGGTTTCAGGAACAAAATGGATGATGCTGCTGCTCTTATTCGTGAAGGGTACATTCCTAAGCAGGGTGGTGCTGTATACTCGGTTACCATCAAAGCAGGTAAGTCTAATTTGTTATTATGGCACGTGCCTTTAAACAAACAACACCCTGATATACAGAATACAATCAAGAATATAATTAAGCGACACAGGTTAAGTATAAAAGGTGAGCAGTATGGTTCTGACTTGTATCAGACACTGGCGAGAGTACTAGGTCCTAAGAAAACATCAAAGTACTTACTGTCGTTAGGAATTCGTGGTATTAAATATAATGCCGACACAATATCAGGTAACTTCTCCAGCAGTTCTAAAAACTATGTCGTGTTCGATGAGCGTCACGTTGCTATACAACAGCCTTAAGTAACTTCTGTAAGTTGACAAGACACAGCTTACTTGCTCTGTTGTCACCGCCCATTACAGTGTAGGGCTTCATCTCTTCTATTATAGAGCGTAACTTCTCGACAGGGAACATGAGACTACACTGCAACTCTCCATCCTTCACTAGATTGTGTACCCATACGTCAGCTTCGGTTGACGTTAGTCCTGAGGGTTTGCCATAACTCTCTACCTCAATACAGATGTTGCCTGTGGTTACCCACTTGTCACGCTCTGTCTTTATTTCTGCTGTCTTAGCACCTGAGAACAGCTCGTCTATGTGCTTCTCCCATTGCTGACCAAACTCTAGGTCAACGTCAAACTTCTTTCTACCTTCCCAGTCTTCTGCTTTATTCAGTGGCATCTTATAATCCTATGATTGGTTGTTGCGAATATGTAATACTTCCTTCTACTGCCCAGAACTTCCGAGCACGTACCATTACAATCTGTTTGTCATTATTATAGTACCTACCCTCGGCTGCATCTAGCACGGCCTTGATGTAGTTGTCTATGTCTGCATTATTATCACAGTATTTACCCTCGGCTGAAGCCTTGCGTTTCTTAGACCAACTCTTAGCCATCTGCACGTGGAAGTCTACCTTCACATACAATAGCTCGTCACTAGGTGTCAGCGCATAGCTGTCAAGGATTGCTTCTAGTTCGTCTCTGAATCCTTTATACTTCTTAGGAAAGTATGTTCCCCAGCGTGTAACTCTAGCACGTGATGCTGGTACTGGTGCTATATGGAAGGTTGCCTTATGCACCATAGTATTCATCCCATCCTCTGTTGTGTGTCTTAGGCTTATCTGGTGGATTACCTATGTTACCTCTATTGTCACATACATTCTCTGGTGGATAGTGCATACCCTCGCTATAACTAGGGTGTCCTTCAAACATATCATCCAGTTTCTTATTGTAGTCTCTATGTTGTTTACATAATAACAGCTCTTCATCAGTCAACAACAATCTATCTAACACCTCGTTAAAGGTGTACAGCCCTTGTTCAGTCATCTTTATTCTCCTGTCTTTTCCAGCATTCAACTATCTGGTCAGCTATGTAAGCACGTGATGTGCCTGTTGGGTATTCGTGTGACCAGTTTGATGCCATCTTCATTGCGTTGGCGTGTGTCTTAGCCTTGGACTTGGTAATGTAATACTCTTTGTACCTGTACTTAATTCTGTTTATTAATTCTTTAGTCATTACTTCCTCCAGTCTCTTTTCCAGAACGGTCTACGTGCTGTTGTATTTCTAACCTCTCGGTTACGAGCCTTATCCCTACGTAATTTATGATAAAGCTCGGATGTTTTGTCTGTCTGTACTAGGTTCTTCTTCACAATATAGTAAACGAAAGTAAGAACATATACACCCATATTGTAAGAGCGAGTCCTAGTACAAAGTTAATCACAGACCTAGCCAGCTACCTGCTAACATAAGCATTACAATACCTACAAAAACAACTAGACTAGTCTTTGTTTTCAATAGCTTCATAAGTTCATCCATCTTTCTTACCTCTTCAGTTGTTGTCGCTACTTCAATGGTCTCTGCGTCAGCGACTTTCCACAGTTTCCTTGTTAGGTTGCTCACTCTTTATCACCTTCTTCATCAGTTAAGTCTACCATCTCACATACGTTACCGGTACAAGCTAACGTCTTGGTGCTGGTTGTTGTGTCTGTCAACTCGTACTGACTAATCAGTGACCAGTCGACAGCCTTAGGCATCTTCTTAAGCAGTGCCTTGTAGTCTGCTTTACTACAGTCTTCATAAGGTGCTTGTTGGTACGTGTGGTCTGAGTGTGGTAAGAAAGACACACCACTTACCTCGTCAAAGTGTTTGTACACCCACGCACCTACTTCCATCCACTCGTGTTCTTTAACAGACACAGTAACAGATGGCTTGTGTTCACAGTAATGTCTCTGGTACGTTAGCCACAGCTCCAGTTGCTCGAGTGCTGTCCTGTCATCTCTAAGCACAGCGCCTTTAGGTGCTTCCATAGGGAACGTAAACACCTTAACACTGTCTGGCTTCATAACGTCAGCCTCGCAAGGGATGCCTTGGTCTTCCATCAACTGTGCTATAGGGTCTTTAGCATCAGCCCTTACTCGTCTTAAGTAGTAGTCGTTATGTCTTGAGTGAATACCACTGGCGCTGTCAACTAACTGACTGACTGTACCACTTGGTTTAATAGCTGTAATGGAAGTTGATTGGTTAATCCCCAGCTTCTTAGCCCACAACTTATTAGTGTCTACTGACTTCTGTCTCAGTATTGCTAAGTAGTCTGTAAGCTCGTGAGTAGTTGTGTTCATAAAAGTATTGTCCATAATACCCGTAAGGCTGACACCGAGTAGCGCCTCTTCTTCTGTGTTATGTTTCCATTTCGCACGTAAACGCTTGAGGTTGGTCAAAGATGACTGGAACGTACCCAACATAGTAGCTAGCCTAATCTTCTCTAGAATCGAATCCTGTGTATCCTCAGCTCTAACGACACACTCAGTGAGGTTACAGAACTGCCCGTCTCTTAGTATGATTTCACTACAAGGGTTACAACCAAAGTGGTGGTCAGTGTCTCTTCTTCCTACCCTAGCTACCTGCTTGACCGCCGCCTCTCTGTTAAAGATACCACGTTCACCAGACTTAGACTCATATAAAGACAACCACTCTTGCATAAAGCTATTCATATTAGGCTTCTCAGTGTAACACACGGAGTTGTTAGCAAGAGCCATCTCAGGTGTGTCTTGCCACCACTGTCCAGACTTAGCGTGTCTCATGCGGTCATCCGTAAGGTTAGACAAACTAATAAGTGCTGAACGTCTTACACCACCCACTACCACTACCTCTGCAATCTTACACATAAGGCGGTGGCACTCATAGCTAGTCAGTGTGCGTCCTTCAGCTTCCTTGAATAGGTGTACGGTAAAGTTAAACAAGTCCTCAAGAGGTGCTGGTCCACTTGCTCTGCCTCCGAATGTACTAAGGCGAGCGCCTTTAGGGCGTATCTTGGTTAAGTCCCACGATGGAATCCTACCGTTGTACAAGAACCCTATTAACTTACTGAACGCTGTCTGCCAACCTTCCTTTGAATCAGACACCACTATTAGATTCTCAGGTGTGTCAATCAACCCACCAGGAATCCTTGGTAGTTTGTTAATGTGTTGTCTTTCTACACTAAAGCCTACACCTGTGCCGTGCATCAGGATGTATAGGCACTCATCAAATGCTTTGGGATGGTCAACACTTAGGTACGCACAGTTATAACCAGCGATGTGGTTCTTCTCTAGTGCTGGTCCTGCTGTCATTAACGCTCTCATACTAGGCATAATGTCTAGGTTAAGAACTGCTTGCTCTAGTTCCTTGCGTGTAGTAGGTGTAAGCGTGTACTCAGTGTTCTCACTAAGGTGCTTATCCATAAAGTCAAAGTAACGTGCTACTGTCTCTGACCAGTTCTCTCTTCTGTTCTTCTCCGGTAGCCATCGAGCATAGCGGCTTAGGGCTATGAAGTTTTGGTAATCTGTTGGTAGGTTGTTCATTTCTTTCCTTTTATAAATTCAATTTCAATCATAGGCTCGCCGTTCTCGTCTGTGTACTGGTAGTACACAAGCTCCCCTCTGTTGTGTTGTGCTATAGCATCGAGCAAGCCTTCTCTGTATGCTGTCCTATAAGTCCAGTAGTTAAATGCCGCACCTAAAGCAACCCAAGCTAAACTAATTAGTATGTATTCCATCCGCTTTCCTCAAAATCCTCTAAGAATCTGTCTCTCTTCTCAATCAAACGCTTTTCAAAAGCATTAAGAAGCTCCTCTGGTTCAAGCTCAAGCTCCTCACATATGAGACACACATCATATGTGGAAGCTATAAACTCTTTTAGTTCAGGCAGTTGCTTCAAAAGCTACCACCTATGTTATCAACATAGTAACTAGTAATCTTACCAGTCTGTCTAGCACTTATGGAATCATAACAGTGTTCTTTATAACCACAAAAGGCACAGTTCATGCACAACCTCTCCTCGCCTGTCTTCTTACTGAACGTGGTAGCATTAGCAATCCTCATGGGTGGTGTGTCTGACTCCATCTTGTCTTTAAGTTGTAGTATGTGTTGGTCAACACTACGGTCAAGCTCTTGCTTACATAACTTAAGGGTTGACTTGTTCTTGTTAAGTGCTAAGAAGTAGCCTGACTCCCTGTTGTCTGTCTTACCATACGCACTAAGTTGTTTTACATAACCGAAAGCATCGTCTTTAATACCATCCGCTGCAAACTTATTGTCCCAGCTCCATGCACTTGCTGTCTTAATGTCTACTAGTTCACCATCAATAGTGCAGTCCTGCGAACCTAGGATGCCCTCAACCTCGTGCTTCTTCTGTTGCTCTGTCACCTCGTGACCAGCTAACTTAACAAGTGCAACAAGTATAGCCTCGAGCACGTGACCCTGCAAGAATGTAAGGTATACACTGCCTTCTATTTCCTCAGCCTCGTAGCCCTTTACATTGTACCACTGAGCACGTTCACACCTGCCTATGCCAGACATACGTAGCTTACGCTTGTCTTCATATGGCTCGAACGCCTGCACCATTGCTTCTTCCACTTCTTTTCCTGCTTGTGCAGCGATGGTCTTTAGGTCTCCGGAATAATCCTTTGTCTTTAGAACATCATATACATCCTGTACTACTGTGTTAATTGTCTTCATCTTCTTCCTCTCTTATTGTAATCTCTATCAAACGGTTCAAATACCATTGTGCTTTCTTTAGGTCTTCTAATCCGTTCTTAAACTTATACCTTGTTATGTATTTTATCACATTCCCTTCATGGTAACTTAGTTGCTTTGCTTCTATGTATTCAATGCAACTTGCACCACCTTGGTTGTAATGGTCGGGGTTAATGTTATCCTTCATGCCTAGCCTCATAATACCCAGTAGCCCACATTATGTGTTGCTTGCGACCGCTCCTCCCTTTTAATTTCCTGTCATCTATTTTTATAAGTCCCTTGTCTTTTAAGGCTCTGTACCTTGCGGTCACCGAACTGTAACTGTAATCAGAAAGCTCTTCTCTAACATCATCAGATATACAACCTTCCTTTCTATGCTTTGATATTACACTTAGCACAATATCCTCCATTTTTGTTACATCTCCTAATGAATAAGCAGCTTCCTTGCTTGTGTCAGTACCATCAGCCCTATATAGTTTTCTAGTGTGTTCCATCCCAGCTCCTCGCTATTTTATACTCTCCAGTTATTGGACAGTTTAGTTTGTAATAATCAGTAGTACTTTCCATTGCTTCAACAACCAACTTACCTATGGCATCTGCATCCTCGGGGTCACACTCTATTTGTATCTCATCGTGTATGACACCAAGTTGCTTGTACTCTAGGTGCGTGGCTATGCTATGAAATATAACCCAAGCACGCTTAGCTATAATACTACCAGCACTTTGTAATAAGAAGTTAAGTGCTGAGTGAGGACTGCGTACATAAACCTTACGCCCATCAAGTGTATTGATATGTCCTCTCTTAGCTGCATACTCAACTCCCTTCCTTAACTTTGCAAGAGCAGGTGTGTTAGCTAGGAAAGCTTCCTTAACTTCTGCACCTTCCTCCTTTCCACCGCCCACAATACCACCAATAAGAACATCCCCACCTCCATAAAGGTAAGCGTAGATGAACCGCTTGGCCTCGTCTCTTGTTGCTAACCCTGCTGCTGCTTGGTTTGCTGTATGGATGTCACCACTCAGTATCTCTTGAGTGTAGTTGTCATCCTTCATATAGTGAGCTAAACATCTAAGCTCTAGGCCGCTTAGGTCAGCACCTACCAGCACCTTACCTTCTGGCACAGTGAACAAGCTACGCATCTCACTACCATACTCCTTACCACTGGCTGTCACCTGCTGTAGGTTAGGCTTACTGCTGGACATGCGATGTGTTACTGTTCCCATCGTATGTACCCTAGAGTGTATGCGTCCTGTCTTGTGGTTGTACTCATCAAGCCAAGACTTCACTTGCCCCTGTCTCTTTTGTAGCATCAAGTATCTCCCGATAAGCTGTGCTTCTGGTATGTCCACGTCCTTGAGTATTGTCTCATCAACCTTGGGCTTACCTGTCTCAGTCAGTTCAGTGGGCTTCCATCCATAATGTTGCAGGTGTCTAGCTATCTGTTGTCTACTACCTAAGTTGAACTCAGGGTATGCCCAGTAACCGTACTCTCCTGCTTCATTAGTGTGACACTTAAGGGCTACTTCCGCAGCGTATGCTTTAGTTCTCGTGTTGTCTTTCTTAAACCTTTGAGCAACCGGTTGTTTGCTACGCCAGACAGGCAAAGGTTTGAACACTGCTTGGACAGTTCGTTCAGCCTCTCCCAAGTCTGCGTTAATCTTTTGTAAGAGCCACCCTGCTCCTTTGAAGTCGAAGAACCACCCTGTTTTTTCTTGCTCACTACAGTACTCCTTTATTTTGTATTCTAATTGCAAAGCATCCTCGCTCAGCTTCTTCTGCTTCAGTAGCTTGTATAAACTAGTAGTTATTTCAACGTCTCTTATACAGTACTGTAACATCTCATCAGTAAACTTAGACCAGTCGTTATAGTCACCCTTAGGGAACTCGAAGTAATCACCCCAAGCCCTGAGAGAATGGCCACCATCACGTGCTGGCTTGTCAAGCTGGCTCATTACTAAGGTGTCCTCGACAGTAACACCATCAAAGTTAACACCTAATAGCTTCTTCAGCACCGGCACGTCATAGCCAATACCGTTGTGAAAAGCTATAACATCTACCTCAGTAGCAAGCCAAAGCTTAAACAAACCAAGTGTGTCCTTGTAGAAACTAGTAACCTCTTTAGTATCTACATTCTGCACAACAATACACCAGACAACGCTTGGGTCTAGGCCATCAGTTTCTATGTCACAACTAAAAGTTCGCATCTGAATTACCCACTTCTGGGTTGTGTCCTTTCTCCAACCGGCCTGTTAGTATGTTAAAGAACGCCCAGCCACCCTCGCCTGTCTGACCAGTACGTCTAAGCTTAGGTACTCGTATTCTAGTTGCATTCCTTGTGTACTCATCCTCGCTTAGCTTGTCCCGACTAAATAGGATGTTAGTATGGCACGCTTGTGGTATTGCTCCACTACCTTTCACGTCATACTCGCTGATTTTATGTGGATGACTACCATCATCAGGCTTCCTTGTGTGTGTACTCAGTATGACTGTGGCCTTGGTCTCTTTACATAACTTAATAAACCTGTCCATCACCTCTTCCACGTTCTCATTGCTCAAGTTCTTAATGGCTGTATGTAAAGGGTCTACTAGTATTACTGAACAACCCAGCCCCTTAACAAAGTACCTTATCTTAGCAAACATCTCGTCCAAGTCTATACTACCACCACCATCATTATGTAGCTGAACCTTCTTACCAAAACCAATGTCAATAGCTTCATCCATAATCGTATCTACGTCCAGCTCCTCTGGTTTCAGTAGTTGCAGGTTGTCTCTGGTGTGTACACTTACTACCTTTCTAATTGTCTCGTCAATATTATCCTCCACCATAAAGCAACCAATCCTTTCCTTTGTCTCTGTTGCAAAGTGGTATATCAGTTCATTAAGAATAGTAGTCTTACCTATACTAGTATGTGCAATGATGGACACTAGCTCTCCCCTAGCAACACCACCTCTCATCATCTCGTTCAAGTTACCGAATGATTCTGGTAGTGGTATTAGTTCTGTGTCTTTATACTTAAGAAGTGCTTCTCGCATGTCATCAATAGATGCTACTCCACTTACAGTATATTCTTTAGCATCATTCCACCACTCATCATAGAAGCACTTGCTATCCCCGCTACTTAGGTAGTCACTTGCGTCCTTGTGTTTAGCAAGTGTTAATACCTTACACTTATTCGGGCCTAGTATTGGTGCTACCTTGCTGGCCGCATCCCTTCCCGCTTCGTCATTATCAAAGCACAGTACTACAGTCTCGAAAGAATCAAGCCATTCTATATTAGCTTTTATATTGTCTACACAATTAGCACCGTTGTTGACTGATACAACAGGCCACCTGCTACCAAACATCTCGAAGGCGGCCATAGCGTCCAGCTCTCCCTCGCATACAGTAACGAAAGCTCCACCACTTCTGAACAGGTGTTGTCCAAACAGTAAGTTGTCTTTACTTGTGTCACCCCCACCGAAGAACCTTTTATTGGCTACAAGTCTTGTCTTAATACCAACATGCTCTCCCTTCTTATTGTGGTAAGGGTAGTGGTGTTTAATGATTGTGCCTTGCGCATCCTTCTCCGCTTTAACCTTATACTTCTCCAAGGTTTCAGCTCTTAGTCTGCGGTCTGGTAGGCTATAGTACTCACCTCTATAGTCGTGTATCCAATCACCATCTGGTTTATCTTTTGGTGGTGTGGCATTGATTACTTCTGATGTGTCTAAGTTAATCTTACCGTGTTTCTTGCATCCATAACAGTGTGTCTGTCCATCTGAGTACACTGTTAGGTTGTCTTTTGATGTGTCCCTGCCTACCTTAGCACAGTCTGGACACTGCTCCTTACGGAGTATGTAATTGCTCATGTCTCTTCCCTTTAATGATTAAAAGGGCTACCGAAGTAGCCCAAATGTGGATGTTTAGAACTCTGATGGGTCGTAGTCCGAAGCCCCTTCAGCTTTAGACTCAATCCGGATACGTTCTAGGTAGGTGTAAGCATCATAAGGTGCTTTTCCCTGCTTCACTAGCATCGTAACTGAATCACCGAACAGAGACAGTTGATTAATATCCACCTCCTCCTTGTCCACGTTATAAACCTTGGGTGCACCAAAGTCTACCTTGCGTTTAGCAGTGATTTGCTTAACGCCTTTGTACTCAGACAGTTTCAGACCTGCTTTCTCAGCAACCTTAGCACCTTCCTTATCTAGTGCTACGGTTAGGGAATACTTCTCATCCCCTTTGTAATTGTCTGGTTGAGTAACGTGATTAAATACCACATCACCTGTTAAAGCTAAGTAATCGCTCATAGTTGTAACTCCTATATATTATTAACATTCAGCAACCCTCTTGGGTTACACACCTAGTGGTTAATACCACTAAATTAGTACAGCAGAAAAAGGAAGTTTAATTCATAGTGTCTGACAAACACAATAAAAACTACTGTACTAACTTAGTAATACTATAGCTACCATACTAAGCATTACTCTGTTGCTGTAATACTATTATGTAGTATCTAATAGTAATCATACAACAGAACAAACTTAGTATAGAAGCTAAGAAAGTATCAATATTATAGCATACTTTTGCTAAGTTGTAGAGCTTGAATTGAATGCTTCATCATGCTCTTTCTTGTATTCATCAGTCTGCATATACATTCGTACCCACTTGATGGATGTATCCATACCCTCTTCCGTGAATGGTTCATCTTGTAGTGCTTCCTGCATAGGCTCATACAGTTCTCTTTTTACCTTACCCATCTAGACCTCCTGTGTTGCCACCTAATGTCCTTGTTATGACATCTTCGCGCTCTCTCTCGAGCTTCTTAAGTCTGCTGATGCCCTCTGAAACATCTGCTTCTATGGTTTCTATGGCCCTGTTTATACGAACCAAGTCTGCTGCTAATTGCTGTGTCCATGTACGTGCTTCACTCATTGTTGTTTCCTCTTATTATTTAAATTCATTAAGACTATGTTCCCTGTCGTTCTCGTCTTCTGTCTTGCATCCCTTAGACTGTAGCCACTCATCCCTTTGTTGCTGGCGGTAACGCATTAGGCTACTGGCTTCCTTGAACGACATCCTTACCCCGTTCCTGTCCTTACTTCCCGAGCCGTCTGGACTACCATCCATGTAGGATGGGTCTATAGGTATTCCCATTACAACTGTTGCTGGTTTGTCTACCCAGTCATTACGCGTACCGTACCCACGCCTGCGTTGGTTAGCTTGTAGTGGGCTGTATATAGTCTCAACATCTGAATGCTTAGTCAATCTCAGGTACGCTGTATTAAGCCTACATCCCACCTTGTCAGCTACATCTTGAGCACTTACAATACTACCATCTGACAGTGTGTATGTCTTCTTCTTTCTCATACTATTTACCCCCATTCTTATAGTATTCACTTAGGTGTTCCATCATCCTGTCCATACAACCCTCAATTGTACATTCAGAGGGCGTAGGATTGGATTCTAGGGTACTTCTTTGATTGACCCTATGCCCTGCCTTAATTACCTCTTTAGTAGCCTGTAATCTCTTGTCTAATAATTCCCATTCCGTGTCTTCACTTGACATTATTATTCTCCTCTATAATCTTTAAGTTCTTTTATGAAGTCGCTCTTATGTTTCAGAACATCTCCGTACTCATCAAGCCATTCTTTATTTGGATAAGCTTTGAGAATTAGGTTGGTTATTTCATCAATAGGGTCATCACATTCATACCAAAGCCAGTCAAAGATTGCCTCTAGTTTTATTTCGTTTTCTTCAGTTGACATCACGCCTCCTCCATAATAATATCACCAATGACATCCTCGTAACAATCCCACAATGTTTTGTATAGACTTTCTTTTACGGCATCCACAGCCTCAACAAATCTATCCTCACCTATTTCATCATCAAGGTATCTGCCTGTTTCAATAAGGTCATCGTGTACTTTCTTGTCGAGTACCCTTTCCATGCGACTGCAGAATGTGTAGTACTCCTGCTCTTTTTCTTTCTTCAAGTGTTCTTCTACTATGTTCATTTCTCCCCCTTTTCTAAAAATCCAGACATATTGTTATATGTAAAAGTACCCGCTTCTTGTTTACTATGGTTGATTAAAATATCTTCCAACTCTGCGACTGTTGTAACACCAGCCAAATCTAAGAGCCAATCTAATACCTCACCATCTGAGTAGTTGTCTAGTTCATTTTCCATCTTAATACCTGTCTAGAGTAATTGTTGAAGCACTTAAGTAACTATCTACTTCATCAGATATCTCATCAGATAAATCAAGATTGTCTATCTTAGAATCCACTTCATCAGACACCATGGTTTCTATAAAGTCAGCGAAGCTGTTGCTTAGGATGATACTATCAGCAAACCTTTCCCATATAGAACGCTCGACTGCAAGCTCGTGGTTGTAGTTATCAATCTTAGTGTACAAACTCTTAACCTCATCTCTTAAGCTTGCAATAGTTTCGTTCGCTTTCTCTAGTTGTTCTCTTTCTTCTTCCATCTTACACCTTCCTTTTTATTATTGTTGTAGTTGTACTCTAGTAATTCCCCATTCTTTCATCAGCCTTAGTGCTGTTAGTCTTGAATGGTTCACCATAAAGTTATTTGTGTGGATACTGGCCTTTTTAAGTAGCTTCACAGCATGTATAGCATCGTCAATATCCACGGTTAAAATTCGAGAATTACTTTTCATAATACCTTGGCGCTTTATTCGCCTTTTTTAGTATTAGTTGTGTCACAGCTTCAAACTTAGGCACAACCCCTTCCCAAGAGCCATCCATACAAGGCGCTTCTCTTGAGGCTATGAAATGTTCAACACAGGTTGTTGTACACCCCTCACTTGTGTCTTTATAACTGCCATAGCAATTGTTGCACTTATAGTCTTCTTCAACTTTTAATTCGTCGATAAGCCCGTGTGCCTCTTCTAACGTATTTAACAAGACTCTAATTGTGTGTAATCTATCAAGCGATGGATTATCCTTATGTTCCTTTATAAGGTATTCCCTATCCGCCAATATATACGTTATGTCGTACAATGTGTTTTGTTGTTGCTCAGTCATTTCTTGTTACCCCTTGGCGCGTTGTTCGCCTCTTTTAGTAGGTCATCTGGTGCTAATACAAATACTAGGGACATGAACACCAGTGTCATTCCCATCATAGTCAGTATGAAATATTCCATTACATTTCACCCCATCCAGCACTACGCAACCAAGCATTGTCTGCATCGCTGTTTTCCTGTTGTCTCTGGGCATTCCTGCGTATATGCTCGTCTTCATAACAAGTGTCGCACATCGCACGTTCACCGTATGGGTCTGTCGTACCGCATTCGACCATGTATTCTCTATAACCAAAGTTACCTTTGGGCATCATGTAGCTTATTTTGTTTTCACACATAATAGTTTCCTTTTATTTAAGATTACGCCACGTTTCCCAAGTAATAGACTGCAACATAAGCGGTCTTATTCCCAGAAACTTAGCTGTCCAAATGTAGCAGTCCTCGAAGAACGCATAATGAAGCGGTGTCAGTGCTTGTTCCTCGTCTGTTGCTACTCTACCTAAAGCCACAGCAATAGCGTGTCTATCCACTGTGACTTTTGATTCCTGTGATGGGTGCATTATATTCAAGTAGAAAGATTTTGTCTTTTCCCCTTTAAGAATATACTGTATTCCCTCGTCTGTTACCTTATTCCATATTAACCAGCACCTATCCAGTTGTAATACTTTATCGCACTGCTTAGTAAAGTTAATATACTTACCGCCTTTTAGTACGCTGTTTGTCTGCAAGTAGTATTCAGCTATCTCTTTATTTTTATCCCACGTCTTTAGTGGTGACAGTGCAGAAACAATACCAACAACAACACTAAGCGGTCTATTGTATTTAATACTCAATCCCTTACAAAAAGCATGAGCATCAACATACCAATCGGTGTGCGCGTCTGCCTTATTGTACACTTTAAGAATATTATTCTTTACCCTTGCACGGCTCAGTCTTTTGCCTTTGAATGTTATTACTTTATGCATTTTGTTTATCCCTGTTTGTATAGTAATTATCTGAAAGAAAAATACCTACATCAGTATGCAGGCTTTCATAATCATTTGCCCTTTCTACTTGGCATTGTGTTACTTCTGGCAACTGGTCAAAGCTGTAATAGCTTGTAAAGTCTTTAAGTATGTTCTTTTGTCGTTTTGATAGTTTTCTCATAGCTTTTGTTTATCCCTTTTAATTGTAAATTTATGAGCCTTTTATAGTGTTGCTTAGCACTCGGAGAATTCTTGTAACAGTGTTACGCTTTTCTTTATCCCTGCACGCGTAATACTTGATTCATACTAACATTATCCGCTTTTTTATCTGCATTGTCAAACCTGTGAGAATACAAGAACAGCAGGCGCTAAAAAGCCCCAATTAAGGGGCTTAATAAGCTTATTTAGGCGCTATTATTGAGTTATGAAGCCTTGGCCAGCTTAGCAGTCAAAAGCGCTTCAATACGGGCAAATTCAGCGCGCAATGTGTCAAGCGTGTTGTATGTGCAAAGCATGTATTCTTCGGCCTGCTTCTGCTGGCGGTCGCGTGCCTTTTCAGCTAAGTCAACGATTTTTTGCTCGGCCTGCTCTTTAGTAGGCGGAACGACTGGCACTATCTCTTTTTTAGCGCCTTTGCGACTGGATTTAATAACTACCATTTGCTTTACTTTGCCTTTATTGAAAAGCTCAGCAGTAAGGCGATTAATTAGAGCACGGTAACTTTCGCTTCTGCCAGCTAAGTGTAAAAAGTAAGCGGCCTGTTCAAGTTGTTGCTTGCCCGCTAAGCCATCCACCATATAACCGCGTATGCGGTCACTGAGTGTGCTCTCGGTTGCCTTTGCCTTGTCATCAGCATTTAGCCAGCTATTAAGCTCTTTTTTGAAATCAGCGTCAAGCGGTGGCAAGTCAGCGTTGTATATTGTTTTTGCGTTGTTTGTGTTTTTCTTGTTTGTCATGGTATTTCCTTTTATGATTGCCTAGCGTTTTATAAAATAGGCACGCAGGGCGCAAGCCATAAAAGAATTTTAACACGGCATACGGCCACACGTCAAGCGCATAACGGACTATTTGCACACAATAAACTTGTAACAGTGTTACGCTTTTTCAACGCCACGCTTAAAACTTCGCGCTGTATCGTTATTAGTGAGGGATATATAAATTCACACGCACACGCCACGAATAAAAAACAAAATTGCCTTGGTGTATTAGCAAATGCTAATGTATAAATGCCACGCATTCCCGCCACGCATTCCCGCCAAAATGAATAACCAAGCGTGGCAGTCGGGTATTATTAATCACACACACGGAGTGGGGGTATTCGAAGAAAACGCGCGGGTACGCACCCCAAACGCGCGGGGCTAAAAACGGGGAAACCCACCTCTATGTAAAATTATTTTTTTTACATTTCCAGCCTGCTGTTGCTGTACCAGATGGCATCCGCTCACGAAATAGCCACGTGTAAAATAGGCCCACATACATTCCCAGAATCGGGCACAATAATATAACCCTGTATTCCAACCTATTTATTTAGAAATATGGTATAATATTGTTTATCTAAACTGATAAAGTTAAGACACAAACCTAGCATAGAAGCTAAGCAAACAAAGTGTGAAGCTTTCAGTATATATAATACATAATAGTATATAGAACAGCATCAACATACTTAGTATGGACGCTAGGTATGTATATAAACAATATTCAAACTATGTCTAGTTTATAGTATTTAATAGTATTTAATTTTATAGTGTATAATAATAGTGTATGGCTAAGAAAGGATTTGCAGAGGTAAACTCTAAAGAGGATGCTAAGCTGCTAGAGAAAGAACTGATTGAAGAAGCTAAGTTTGCTGTGGCATCTGCTACAGGCATTGTACCTAGTGACGCTGTAATTAAGATTGAGCGTAAAATAGGCAGACCAACTATAGACAACGCAGGTGAAACTAGAGTTGCTGGAGGTAAGAAGTCTAGGAACAAGAGAGGTTCTAAGTATAAGCCTACAGATGATGACTATAGTAAGGTAGAGGAAATGGTAACTATTGGGCTTGACCAGCACACAATAGCAAAGGTAATGGGTATTAGTAATGCTACCCTTACAAAGTACTTTCAGCATAACCTTACAATTGGTAAAGAAAAGAGGTCAGCCAGAGTAGCAGGAGTAGCCTATGAAATGGCAGTATCCGGAGACAGTCCAAGTATGACAGCATTCTGGCTTAAGACCCAATGTGGTTGGAACACTAAACAACACGTTGTGGTTGAAGACAGGAACTTTGACATACAATGGGCTAATGATGCTACTGATATAGCTGACGCTAACGGAAGGGAAGAGAAAGACAAGCTACACTAGAAAGACGTATTAAAGGGAAAGAAGTGTATGGAAGAGGGGAGACGCAGTATAGTAATACCCTATACACCTAGGGAATTACAGAAACATTTACATACAAACTTGGCTAGATTCAATGTTGTTGTATGTCACAGGCGGTTTGGTAAGACTGTATTTGCTATTAATGAGCTTATTAAGAGCAGTGTAGAAGACATCCAGTCTGGTAAGAGAGCGCCTAGGTATGCTTACTTAGCGCCTTTATTCAAGCAAGCTAAGACCGTTGCTTGGGATGAGTTAAAGAGATTATGTGGCAGCTTTCCTGATGTTAAGTTTAACGAGGCAGAGCTAAGAGCTGACTTCCTAGGTGCTAGGATACAGTTATATGGTGCAGATAATCCAGACACCCTTAGGGGAATTTATTTGGATGGTGTCATCTTAGACGAGTATGCCCAGATGAACCCTAAGATGTACAGTGAGGTAATAAGACCTGCACTGTCAGACAGAAAGGGGTACGCAATATTTATTGGTACACCCAAAGGTAAGAACGAATTTTATGATTTATATCACACTGCGCCCGATAAGAAGGGATGGGCAAGGTTCTTGTTCAAAGCAAGTGAAACAGGAATATTAGACGATGAAGAGCTTGAACTTGCGCAACAGGATATGGCAGAAACTGAGTACGAACAAGAGTATGAGTGTTCTTGGTCTGCTGCTCTTAGAGGGGCTTATTATGCTAAAGAGATTGAGGCTGCTTACGAGGGCGAAAGGGTTGGTAAAGTACCTTATGACCCTAGTAAACAGGTTGTTACATCGTGGGACTTGGGAGTAGCAGACGCTACTGCTATTTGGTTTGCACAGTTTGACGGCAAAGCAATTAACATAATAGATTATTATGAAAGTTCAGGAGAAGGTTTACCACATTATATCGATGTCCTCAACGCAAAAGGTTATCGCTACGGTGCTCATATTGCACCACACGATATTGTCGTTAGGGAGTTTTCTACCGGTAAGTCACGCAAGGACCTTGCTTTTAGTTTAGGTATAGACTTTCAAGTAGCACCTAAACTACGTGTTATGGATGGTATTGAGACTACTAGAACTACGTTAAACAAGTGTTGGTTTGATGAAGAAAAGACAACAAAAGGTCTAGAAGCTTTACTCCAATACCGTAGTAGTTACAATGACAAGAAAAAGATTTGGTCGCAGAAGCCAGTACACGACTGGACTTCTCATGCCTCAGATGCCTTCCGTTACTTGTGTGTAACAGATGTAGTATTCACAGGCGCAGACAGTGTATGGGGTCGGGAACTCCCAAAGCAGAATTTAGATTGGATAGTATAAGGAGAGGATATGAGTATTAACCCACATTGGTTGACTAGAAAGATTGAAGAGATGGCTAAGGATATTAAGGATATTAAGGACATAATGAAATTGGTCCAGAATCAGCCCCAAGCCAAGGACACAACCAAATACCCTATTAATAAAGGTAAATAATTTATGGCAAAGATGACAAAGAGAGAACTGGCTGCACACCTAGAAGGGGAAATTACCTCTGCTCTAGGACACAGTGAAGGCAAGCTCTCACAACAAAGAGCCGACGCTCTTGACAGGTACTATGGTAAAGAATATGGTAACGAACAAGAAGGTCGCTCTAAGATTGTCACTAGAGATGTAGCTGATGTAATAGAATGGATTATGCCAAGCCTGATGAAGATATTCACAGGTGGTGATAAGGTAGTGAAGTTTGAGCCACAAGGCCCAGAGGACATGGAATCCGCAGAACAAGCTACAGATTACACAAATTATGTAATGATGCGCCAGAACCCGGGATTCAGTATTATATATAACTGGTTCAAGGATGCACTACTACAGAAGAATGGTATTGTAAAGCAGTACTGGGATGATACTACTGAAGTACTTAGAGAGGAATACAAAAACCTTACTGAGGAAGAGTTCTTTGCTCTTCTAGCTGATGACAATGTAGAAGTAAAAGAACATACAGTAAATAGTGGTGAAGAGGGAGATGTATTATCACTAGTACCACAACAAGTATTACATGATGTGGTTGTAAACAGAACATACGAGGACGGTCAAGTAAGAATTGAGAACGTGCCTCCTGAAGAATTCTTAATTAATAAATATGCAAAAACAATTGAAGATGCTAGGTTTGTTGCGCACAGGGTCAAGCGTACTAAGTCTGAGCTACTACAACAAGGCCATTCTAAAGCCAAGATTGAACGTGCCTTTGGTGCACACGAGGCTGATTTCACGTCAGAAAGACTAGCGCGTTTCAGTCACGAGCAGAACACAACACCTGAAGATGTTGATGATGGTGTTTGGGTTACAGAATGCTATGTGCGTGTAGACTTTGATAATGATGGTATTGACGAGTTAAGAAAAATAACGAAGGTTGGAAATGAACTGTTGGATAATGAGGCCGTGGATAGTGTTCCCTTCTCCTCCCTTACACCTATCCCAATGCCTCATAAGTTCTATGGTCTGAGTGTCTATGACATCATCTCTGACCTTCAACTAATTAAGACTACTTTAATGCGTAACTTGTTAGATAATATGTACCTAACAAACAACGGGCGTTATGAAGTAGTAGAGGGACAAGCAAACTTAGATGACCTGATGACAGCTAGGCCGGGTGGTATTGTAAGAGTGCGCTCACAAGGCGCTGTTAGTCCTTTAAATACTCCACAGTTAGATGCTAATTCGTTCAACATGCTAGGTTACTTGGACAGTATCCGTGAGGAACGAACAGGCGTTAGTAAGAATAGCATGGGACTGAGTGAAGGCGGCCTTAAGTCACATCAAACAGCAACAGGTGTTGGACAAGTTATGTCTGCTGCCCAGCAAAAGATTGAACTCATTGCTCGTGTGTTTGCTGAGACAGGTGTGAAAGACTTGGCTAAGTCTGTTTACCAGCTAGTACAGAAATATGAGAAGCCTGAGAAGATTGTACGTCTAAACAATAAGTGGGTTACACTGTACCCTGCAGATTGGAGAGAGAAAGCTGATTGTACTGCACAAGTAGGCCTTGGTTTTGGTAATAAGGACATGAACCTTATGCACCTAGGAAGGTTAGCGCAGACAATGCAAATGGTTGCACAACACCCAGTAAGTGGTATGCTTATCAAACCTAAGAATATTTATAACTTAGTAGCTGAGCAAGTAAGAGCAATGGGAATGAAGAATGTAGATGACTTTATTACAGACCCGGGTGATGCTCCTATGCCACAACAACAAGGTCCTAGTCCAGAAGACCAAGCTAAACAAGCAGAGATGCAGCTTAAAGCAGAAGAGCTTAAACTTAAGTTGCAAAAGATGCAGCAAGAGGCTGCTTTGAGACAACAAGAGATGCAGCTAGAGTCGCAGCTTAAGCAACAAGAACTAAGCCTTAAGGCTGAAGAGTCTAGGGTAGAGATGCAGATTAAAGCACAAGAGCTTGAGATTAAGAAGGCTGACTTGGCGCTTAAGCAACAAGAATTAATTTTAGAAAGAGAACAAGAGAGGCCGGTTAAAATCGGTAACGGTTAAGGAGAGGTATGGGGAGCAAGAGGGAAGACCTAAAGAGAGGACAACAGGCTAAAGATTTATTAAACAACCCGCTTTACACAGAAGCTTTTATAAAGGTGCGTAAAGAATTGGTTAATAGGTTACTGAATACAGAGTATGAAGAAGCCAATGAAAGAGATGGTTATTACATGGCCATCAAAGCTGTAGAACTAATTGAACAATATGTTGAGTCAGTTCTAACAACAGGAAAGTTTGCTGAACACAGCGAGAAGGGCTGAAGCAAAACTAAATTAAACTAAGTGAGAGGAGTAACTAATGGATTCTGCAGAGAACACCCAAGAAGTTAATGACACGTTCGCAAGAACAAAAGAAGGTTCTGCTGAAGAAGCAGCAAATGAAATCCTTAATATGTGGAACTCGGAAGAGCAACCTACAGACGAGGTAGCCGAAACTACTGAGAGTGACGAGGAAGTAGTGGAGGAAACACAGGAAGCCGAAGAGACTGAAGAAGAAGCCCCGGAAGGACAAGCTGAAGAAGAGGTCGAAGAATCTGAAGAAGAAACATCTGAAGAGGAACAGGAATCTGATGAAGAGTTTGAGATAGTAAACGAAGATGACCTCAAGTACACCATTAAGGTGGATGGCGAGGAGTTGGAAGTTTCAATCGAAGAGCTAAGAAACGGATACCAGAGACAGGCTGACTATACTCGTAAGTCCCAAGCACTAGCAGAGCAACGTAAGGAGACGGAGAACATCCAGTCCGAGCGCCAGCAGCTAGAGCAAGAAAGGCAAATGTACGCAAACGGTTTACAACTGTTGCAAGAGCAACAAAATGATAAACTATCTGAGTTTGAGAGCGTTGATTGGAATTCTTTAAAAGAAGAAGACCCTTATCAATATATGCTTAAGAAGGACGAGTTCAGAGACGCACAGGAAAAAGTAAAGAACGTATCAGAACAACAGCACTATATTCAACAGGAACAACAAGAGCAAGCCCATAAAGCGCGAGCTGAGTTTGTTCAAAAAGAGTATACAAGACTGACTGATGCAATTCCTGAATGGAAAGATAAAGACTCCACAATCAAAGATGACATACGTAAATATGCAACATCTGTTGGTTTTCAACAACAGGAGATTGAACAACTAGTAGACCACCGTAGTGTTCTTATACTTAAGAAAGCTATGGAGTTTGACAGGCTTACTAAGAAAGTTGCTCCTAAGAAGAAGGCAGTCAAGAAAGTTCCTAAAGTCCAGAAGTCCGGAAGAGGTAAATCTCAAGAAGATGTTAATTCAGAAGCCGTTAAAAAGAAGCGTGCGAGGTTAAGGAAGTCAGGTAAGCAAGATGATGCCGCTTCCATCTTTTACGATATGTTATAATATAAGGAAATAACAATGGCAACTACGCAAAATACATACAACACGGTTAATAGCCAAAGAGAAGATTTATCAAATGTAATCTACGACATCTCTCCAACAGAGACTCCGTTCCTGTCTTCAATTACGAAGAAAGGCTCTGTCTCTAATACACTGTTTGAGTGGCAGACTGATTCGTTGGCGGCTGCAGCAGCAAACGCTAGGGTTGAGGGTGCAGCAGCAGGAGCTGCTGACATGGATGACACAGTACGTGTTACCAACCAAACTCAAATCTCTACTAAAACAGTGGACGTTACTGGTTCTGGCGAAGCAGTAGACAAAGCAGGTAAGAAGTCAGAGATGGCGTACCAACTAGCTAAGGCATCTAAAGAACTGAAAAGAGATATGGAGCTTGCGCTGTTAAGTGCTACTGCATCTTCTGCTGGTACTGCCTCAGCAGCTCGTACTACTAGAGGTGCTTCTGCTTTCATTACTACTAATACAGTAGCTGTAGCAGATAATGCTGGAGTATTTAATGATGCTGACATCACTGATGCTGCTGAAGCTGCTTGGACTCAAGGTGGCGACCCATCAACTTTGTTGGTCGGTGCTGCTGCTAAGAAGCTTATTACTGGAATGAGCGGTCGTGCTTCACAGACGCAATCAGTAGTGGATGACAATAAGTCAGTCTACAACTCGGTTGATGTCTATGTATCAGACTTTGGTACTTTCAATGTAGTGTTGGATAGATACTTGCCAGCTAATACAGCTCTTATGCTAGACCATGATATGTGGTCAGTAGACTACTTACGTGACTTCCAAACAGTAGACATCGCGAAAGACGGTGACTCTGATAAGAAGATGCTTGTGGTTGAGTATGGCTTACGCTGTGGTAACGAAGCGGCTAACGCTAAGATTACTACTGCTTAAGTAGCTAAATAGACCCCTGCTTCGGTGGGGGTTTACTTACATATGGAAATAGTAAAAACAAATATTATTCAGAACGCAGATGACTCCTTAACAATAGTCTCTGAACAAGACACTGATGCAATTAAAAGTCTTATAGTCGGAAACGACAAACTCAAATTCAACAACCGTAACACCGCCTACAAAGGGGATTCAGAATTCAAGCACAGAGTTGCAAGAATACCCCTTATTTTAGTAGAGCGTATGATGCGTGAGGGTGTATGGGGAAACCAAGAACGGATGCGTGAATGGTTAAACAACCCAGAGAACTCACCTTTTAGAACAACTAAGGGCAAACTATAATGGCATTAAGTACATTCTCAGACATCAAAGCAGCAGTCGCAGACTGGCTTGACCGCAGTGACCTAACAACACAAATTCCAGACTTCATTAGACTGGCAGAGTTACGCATCTACAGGGAATTACGCATTCCCCCTATGGAGGCTGTAGTAACAGTAGCTTCATCAAACCAAGCGGTGGCTCTTCCTTCTAATTATGTGGAGATGAAGTCCGTCACAGCAAAAGGCACACCAGACAAAGGTCTTAAAAGAGTCTCATATAGAGACCAGTCAAAGACAACAGGCACTGGGATACCATCAACATATTCAAGAAGAGCAAATGAAATTATAGTACACCCTGCTCCTGACAGTAGTACTGATTACGAGCTATACTACTGGGCAGACATTGGCAGTATAATAGATGAAGCAGACGGGCAGAATTGGTTTACTGAGAACGCCCCAGACATATTGTTGTATGGTGCTTTACTGGAAGCGTCTCCTTATTTAAATGACGATGAGCGTGTCGGTATTTGGCAGACGGCTTTTAAAGAGTCCATACGCAACATACAAACAATGGCAGACAAGGCAGAACATAGCGGCTCTGGTATAGGTGTCACCACAACTTCAGGGGTCTATTAATGCCTAAAGATATTGGTTTCTATTCAAATAACACAGCCGTAGACTATGCCCCTACCGCAAAGGAAAACGCAGACGCAGCGGCCTTAAGTGAGGCAGCAGCTTTAGCCTCTGAGGTAGCAGCTTCAGCCTCTGAGGTAGCAGCAGAAGCAGCAGCGGATTCAATTATTGAGCTAAGTGTTGTATATGTTGCCCTTTCTACAGGAGAAACTCCTTATGTTGAGTTTGACGAGCCTACATCCACACTTACATTCTATATAGCTGGTGGTGCTGATGGTGCTGATGGTGCTGATGGTTCTGATGGTGCTGATGGTGATGACGGGGCAACAGGCCCACAAGGAGAGCAGGGCCTAACGGGAGATAACGGTACGAACGGCACTAATGGCCAAGACGGTGATGACGGTATCAGTATATCAAGCTCAAGTTACAACGCAGGTAACGGAAAAATAACAATCAACTACGCAGATGGCACATCTCTAACAACGTCAGACCTACGAGGCCAAGACGGTGCAGATGGTGGCGAGGATTCAGCAACAGCAATGGCAATAGCACTAGGATAAATTATGGCAAATACATTTAAATTAAAAACCGCATCGGACATCAGTTCCACTGGAGAGACTGTATACACAGTTCCAAGTTCAACAACCACGGTGATTATTGGCTTGTTAATTTCCAATACAAACACCTCAGACAACCTTAGAAAAGTATCTGCTCAGATTGTTAAATCAGGTGGTGATGATGCCTACATTGTTAAAGAAGCACCTATGCCCATAGGAGCATCTCTTGAAACCATGTCTGGAAACAAAATTGTATTAGAGACAGGTGATGCAATCAAGATTATCGGTTCAGCAGTTACCACAGACTTTGATGCGAGTTTATCAATCATGGAGATGACATAATGGCATATATAGGAAGCTCACCAGTATTAGCACAAGGCGATGCGGGTAATGGTATTGATTCAACTTCATACAACTCAGCAACAGGCATACTAACCATAACCTTTGATGATGGCACAGTTACAACAACCAGTGATATTAGAGGTTCTCAAGGTGCTACAGGAAACACAGGAGACACAGGAGCTACAGGTGCTCAGGGAGCTACAGGTGCTCAGGGAGCTACAGGTTCTCAGGGAGCTACAGGCCCTCAAGGTGACGCATTTGAATATGAAGATTTTACAACTGCACAATTAACAGCATTAACTGGCCCTACTGGTGCTACTGGTGCAACAGGGCCTCAAGGAGATACGGGTGCTACGGGTGATACAGGTGCTACTGGCGCTCAAGGCGCTACTGGTGCTGATGGAGAAATAGACAGGACAGAAGATGGCTCTTGGTCAGGCTCACAAAGGGGTACACCCTCTGTTGTGACAGATGGCACACTTAACCTTAATACTGCCAACAACTTTAAGTACACCCCTGCTGCTGCCGATAATCTTGAATTTAGTAATGAGTCCTCATCAACTGGTCAGTCTGGCTTTATCACAATTATCAACTCTGGTCACACCATCTCACTGGTAGGTGCAATTGTAAAAGGTACATCTTGGGATGTGTCCACAGCAGGTACTTACCTTGTGTCTTATTATTGTGATGGTACGAATGTTTATGTTTCAGCAAGCGAGGCTCTAGCTTAATGTCTGTCCTTAACACGGGTCTAGCGACACCAGCTTCAGGCTACGACATCCCCAACTCGTTAAGATTTAATGACGATGATTCTGCTTATCTGGAGTGGACACCGAGTAGTGCGGGTAATCGCAAGACTTGGACTTGGAGTGGTTGGGTTAAGATAGGTAATACCAGTATAAACCGTTCACTATTTTCAGGCGGTACTGCCACAGGTAGAATGTCACTGCTGCTTACATCAGATAATAAATTAAAGACAGATGTAGGAGGTACAGGAGTATTTGATGAGACTGCCTCACTATTTAGAGATGCTTCTGCTTGGTATCACATTGTATGGTCGTTTAACACAGATAATGAGACCACATCTGCAAATAGGAGTAGGTTATATGTGAATGGGGTTGAGGTTTTATGGACCAAAACAAGGACTTTTGCAGACAATACAGATTATGCTGTAAATAGAGCAGAGTTGCATACTATTAGTATGCTTTCTAATGCCACTACTCTGTATCCTTACGACGGCTACCTAGCAGAAGTCAACTTCATTGACGGCTATGCCAAAACTCCTTCAGACTTCGGTGAAACTGACGCTACATACGGACACTGGAAAGCTAAGAAATACACAGACAGTGACGGCTATGGCACAAACGGCTTCTACCTACCATTCAAACAGGACTACACGGTAGAGGGTTTCAGTGCTACTACTTATACTGGTGAGGCTTCGTCTGAAGGTTCTGGAGACCAACAGTATATAGGTGGTGTTGGTTTTCAACCAGATTTAGTTTGGTTAAAACGTAGAAACGGTACAGCAGACCATTTGATACACGATTCGGTTAGAGGGAGTACTAAGTTTCTACGCTCAAGCACCACCGATGAAGAAGGTACACAGACGCAAGGTGTAAAAGAATTTAATACTGACGGCTTTACTGTTGGTGACTCAAATTCTTGGAATGGAGATGACAGGACATTTGTAGCTTGGGCTTGGGATATGGGTGGTACAACTGACACTAATACAGATGGTGATATAGACTCAACTGTAAGAGCAAACACTGATTACGGTCAGAGTATTGTTAAGTGGGAGTCTCACTCTTCAGGTACACCGTCAATCGGTCACGGCTTAAATCAAGAGCCAGAGTTGTTGATATTAAAAAGTATAGATAATAGTTCAAACTGGTTTGTTCATTCAGACGGACTTACAAGTGATAGTCATTATTTATTTCTCGATACTTCGACAGACGAGTCTAACTCCGTAACCTCAATTACCACAAAAGATGCCGACACCTTCACAGTGGGTGGAGGATGGGCGTGGGGTTCAGGAGATTACAATGTAGCCTACTGCTTCCATTCTGTATCAGGGTACTCAAAGATTGGTAGTTATACTGGTAATGGTTCAGCTACGGGAACGAGTGTAACAACCGGCTTTAAACCTGCATTCGTAATGATTAAGCGTACTGATGGTACTGGTCTTTGGCTGATGGCGGACAGCACCAGAAACCCACAGAATACTATTGATGATTATTTACGAGCTGATGATAGTGCTGCTG
>Ga0102886_1000120_pt1 | contig 31481 bp, 30 predicted proteins | sample Colrivmet1550A02_FD_84499 | JGI IMG/M metagenome (GOLD analysis project Ga0102886, IMG submission 84499) | Estuarine microbial communities from the Columbia River estuary - metaG 1550A-02 | ecosystem: Environmental > Aquatic > Marine > Intertidal zone > Estuary | place: USA: Columbia River... | reverse complement strand
CTATCTACAGTGGGCGTTAGAAATTTGAGTGGATCTGTTCCTAGTACGAGAGGACCGGAATGGACTAACCTCTGGTGTACCAGTTGTTCCGCCAGGAGCACTGCTGGGTAGCTACGTTGGGAAAGGATAAGCGCTGAAAGCATATAAGCGCGAAACCTACCACAAGATGAGATTTCTTTAAAGGATCGTGGGAGATGACCACGTTGATAGGCTACAGGTGTAAAGGCAGTAATGTCATAGCCGAGTAGTACTAATCATCCATAGGCTTATTGTACGGCTGTTTTTTTTAATGAAGTACACCATTACTTTTACCATGTATATTTTTTTCAATATGTTAACTTATTGTTCAGCACAATTTGCTGAAATACCTTGGATAGCCCAAAGCGCTAGACAAGAAATAACCCTAAGGTGGTTATTGCAATGGGGCTCACCTCTTACCATCCCGAACAGAGCAGTTAAGCCCATTAGCGCCGATGGTACTACACTTGTGGAAGAGTAGGTCACCGCCTTTTTTAATTAAACCCCCACAGCAATGTGGGGGTTTTTTTTATGCATAAAACTAACCATGTGTTTTACCTTTTTTGTAGAAACTCCTTTCAACCATATTTTAATGCTTTTATCGCCTAAATTTAATATTAAGTACGACTTTGTTTTATATAGTTTACCTAACAAGCCCGCACTAATAATTTGCTCTAAAATCCAAATTATTGATGAGAAACCATATTCATTTTGCTCTTTTTGAAGTTCTATTTTTTTTAATTTATTATAGGTATAGCTCCCATTGTTTTGGGGTTGGCCATAATCCGTAATACTAAAGTGGTTCACCTCAAATTCAAAAGTAAGCTCGGGTTTGGTTTTTAGAGTGTATGTAATCATAGAGATTTAGATTTATTGTTTTTTTGATGGTGTGTTTTATTTCTATCATAGCAATGTTAAGCTCTATAGAGATCTCGCTAGAATTTCCTTTTACTAATTCTGGGTTTAAGATGGTATATATCATTTCCCCGCTTTTTTTAAGCATTTGCTGTTTTTTGCTTGGACTAGGGTTATTGTCTGAGGCTTCTTATTAGAAGAATAAGTTAAGCTCATTGATTTGGGTATTAGACTTATTTCGAGCTAAATATGGTTGGTGGCTTGTGGTCCAAAATATAGCCTACTAAAATAATTATTGAGTATTGAATTATTTAGTTTTAAGTTAGTGGCGTAATTTCAACCTTAAAGATATAAAAAAATATGTATTTATACATTACTGTATCTAAGTTAGTCTATACTATCTCTTATAACTAAATGCTTTTTGTATTGGTTTTGTATTTGGTGTAACGGGGAATTTGGACAGGTTCACGTTGGTTGCGGAGCAACCAAAGACCAATACAACTATAGCTGTTTTGTTTAAATTTTTGCCAAATTAAGAGAGTGAAAATATCATTAATTACTTTAAAAGTTCGTTCCAGTCCGTATTTTGACACCCCGCTCTGCCTGGCATTATGCCGTATTGCTACTTGAGTTACTCGCGCATCATTCAGTATCGCCAATAAGCAAATAAAGCGGTGCATTCCTTTGTGTAAAGGTAAATTTTTGGCCGTCTTTTTTGTTATTACTTTGAGAGCGCAGCCGTGGTCTTTAATGTCAATTTTGGTTAGCTTACGAATCAAGGTGTTTGCCAGATTGGAAGGTATAGTTTTCCAAAACGAATCTTGTCGTTTTGCTCTAATTCCCGAGACAATATCCCACTGTTCATTATGTGCTTTGTCAATTAGTTTTGGGATATCAGCTGGATCGTTCTGTAGGTCTCCATCGATTGTTGCGATATAATTTCCTTTAGCCTCATCAATTCCCAATGCCAAAGCCATGCTTTGCCCATAGTTGTATTTTAGTCTTAGGACTACACAATGGCTATGGGTGAGTAGTTTTAATTGCTCAAAAGTATCATCTGTTGAGCCGTCATCGACTAAGATAAGCTCGTATTCAAATTGATTTAACGCTCGCTCTATAGCGTTCACCAAAGGTTGTACGTTTTTGGCTTCGTTGAATAAAGGGACTACAACGGAAAGTAGGCCATAATCTGTAGTGGAATCGCACATCAACCTAAGTTTGTTTTAGGCGTACAAAGTAAGTAAAATTTTGCTTCGCTTTTTAATCTTTAAGTACCGCTCTTGAAATTACAATTTTTTGAATTTCAGAAGTGCCTTCATAAATTTGAGTAATTTTAGCATCCCGCATCAAACGCTCTACATGGTAGTCTTTTACAAAGCCATTTCCGCCATGTATTTGTACTGCTTCGACCGTATGTTGCATTGCCACTTTGGAAGCATATAATTTGGCCATTGCACTCGATGTGTCATACTTATTTCCTATATCTTTATCCCTGGCCGCTTTGTATACCAATAGCCTTGCCGCTTCAATATCAGTAGCCATTTCTGCTAACTTAAACGCAATAGCTTGGTGGTTGCTTATCTCCGTTCCAAATGCTTTCCGTTCTTTTGAATATTTCAGAGATAATTCGTATGCTCCAGCTGCAATTCCAAGTGCCTGAGCAGCGATCCCAATGCGTCCTCCAGACAAGGTTTTCATAGCGAATTTGAATCCAAATCCGTCTTTACCTATACGGTTTTCTTTAGGTATTTTAACATCATTAAATTGCAAGGTATGCGTATCGCTTCCGCGAATTCCAAGCTTATTTTCCTTTGGACCTACTTCAAAACCAGGCATGTCCCTTTCCAATATAAATGCATTAATGCCTTTATGGCCTTTATTTCGATCGGTTTGTGCAACGACTAAGTATATTTGCGCTCGACCACCATTTGTAATCCAATTTTTTGTGCCATTTAATAGATAATAATCACCTTTGTCTATAGCGGTAGTGCTTTGAGAGGTAGCGTCGCTACCTGCTTCCGGTTCACTTAAACAAAATGCTCCAATCCATTCGCCAGCTGCCAATTTGGGTAAGTATTTTTCTTTTTGTGAGTCGCTACCATAGGCTTCCAAGCCATAACAAACAAGTGAGTTATTGACAGAAACCATAACACTTGCTGAAGCATCAACTTTGGATAATTCTTCCATGATAAGAGCATAAGTAAGTGTATCCATACCGCTGCCCCCATATTTTGGTGAAACCATGATCCCCATAAATCCTAATGCTCCCATTTTTTTCACTAAATTGTCAGGAAACTCCTGCGCTTCATCCCGTGCGATGACTCCAGGAAGGAGTTCTGTTTGGGCAAACTCTCGTGCGGCCTCTCGCACCATGATTTGTTCATCCGATAGATTAAAGTGCATTAAAATTAAATTTAATTATTCTTAAAAATGTCCTACAAATATAGTTGAATATTAGAATATTATCAATTTGAACCCCTATTTTTAATTATATGACAAGAAAAACTTACAATGCTGTTGGTGTGATGTCCGGGACTTCCTTGGATGGTATTGACCTTTGTTGGGCTGAGTTTTCAAAAAAAGAGGCTTGGTCTTTTCGTATTTTGGCCGCAGAAACATTGCTGTATTCAGAAGATATGAAAGCGCGATTGAGTACTTCAATTGCACTAAAAGCTGATCAATTAAATCAATTGAATTATGATTATACAAAGTATTTAGGTTGTGAAATCAATAATTTTATTCAAAAACACAGCATTATAAATTTAGATGCTGTTTGCAGTCATGGACATACTGTTTTTCACCAACCTGAAAAGGGGCTCACATTACAAATTGGCAACCTACCCCAATTAGCCGATTATATTCAACAGACCCTTGTTTGTGATTTTCGTGCTCAGGACGTAGCTATGAGTGGGCAGGGCGCGCCACTAGTCCCTGTTGGCGATGCATTCCTATTTTCGGAATATGATTTTTGCTTAAACCTAGGAGGCTTTGCTAATATTTCATTTCAAAAACAGCACCATCGCCTTGCTTTTGATATTTGCCCAGCAAATCTTCCTCTAAATCATTATGTTAAATCTTTGGGTTTTGCATATGACGAAGGGGGAGTATTGGCGGCTCAAGGAACCTTAAATGAGCCACTTTTAGCCGCGCTGAATAGACTTGATTTTTATAAAAAACAACCTCCTAAATCCCTTGGTCTGGAGTGGTTAAAATGTGAAGTTTACCCACTTTTAAATCAATGCGGTATCGACATAAATTCAATACTTAGAACTCTAGTAGAACACACCGCAATACAAATTTCTGATACATTAAAACAGAACAAATTGAGTAAAGGACTATACACAGGAGGTGGTGTACTCAATACTTTTTTACTGGCACGAATTGGGGCTCATGTGGGTTACAAAATTCAAGTTTCTAACCTCGATTTAGTACATTACAAAGAGGCGTTAATTTTTGGATTTTTAGGGGTTTTGAAACTCCGTAACGAAGTCAATTGCCTACAGAGTGTTACAGGTGCGAGTAAAGACCACAGTAGTGGCGAAATTTATTTACCTACTAAATATTAAATGCCTAAAATGTTTTATTATATTTGTGAGCATCTTAAAAAATAATTGATTTAACTTTATTATTTTCCTAGTTTTTACATTATGGATACCATTATCATTTTTGTTTTTGTTGCTGGATATTTAGCCATCACCCTAGAACATAGCTTAAAAATTGACAAACTCATTCCTGCGCTTATTATGATGGCCATTAGCTGGGCATTTATTTCGTTTGGAATTGATGATTTTGATGCATGGTTTGATTCCTCAAAGCATGCGCTGCTAAATAATTTTGAGTTTCTTAATCATGATGATAAAATGCATATTCTGGAGGAGAGTTTACTTCATCACTTGGGCAAAACGGCCGAGATTTTAGTTTTTCTTCTGGGTGCGATGACTATAGTCGAAATTATTGCCTATTTCAATGGTTTTGCTACAATTAAGAATTTTATTAAAACAAAAAAGAAAACAAACTTACTTTGGATTTTTTGTTCACTTGCTTTTGTTTTATCTGCTATAATTGATAATCTTACCGCCACGATTGTTTTGATTTCTTTGCTTCAAAAACTTGTTAAAGACCGCAATATTCGATTGTGGTTTGCGGGTCTTATTGTGATCTCGGCTAACGCTGGTGGTGCGTTTTCCCCTATTGGAGATGTTACAACCACTATGTTGTGGATCGCTGATAAAGTGTCCACCCCGCGTTTGTTTGGTTATTTGTTGTTGCCCTCACTGGCATGCATGTTGCTGCCCACATTTTTGGCGTCCAGACTTTCTGTTTTTAAAGGCAATTTAGAAGTCGATCAAAGCCAAGACCTGGCCCCAGGGCGCTTCAGTAGCACCATGCTTTATTTAGGGCTTGCAGCAATTATATTTGTTCCAATTTTCAAAATGATTACCCATTTACCACCCTATGTTGGAATGATGCTTTCTTTGGGTGTTGTGGCTGTTTTTGCCGAAATTTATAGCTCAGCGAAATTTAGTCTAGAAGCATTAGAAAATAAAGTCCATGTTAGTCCAGTACACTATTCATTATCTAAAATAGAATTACCCAGTATCTTATTTTTCTTGGGAATTTTAATGGCCGTAGCTGCCTTAGAATCCTTAGGTATTTTGTTTGGTTTTGCCGATTGGCTAAAAGAATCGACTCCTCACATAGGTTCTGAAGTTACCGGTGCTCAAGTTTCAGATTTGGTAGTACTGCTTTTAGGTGTTGGTTCCGCAGTTATAGACAATGTACCTCTTGTGGCTGCCTCTTTGGGAATGTTTTCTGAACCTGCCGACAATATTCTATGGCATTTTATTGCCTATTCTGCTGGTACAGGCGGAAGTATGCTAATCATTGGTTCGGCAGCTGGTGTAGTTGCTATGGGAATGGAGAAAATCAACTTTTTCTGGTATTTGAAAAAGATATCCTGGCTTGCTTTTGTTGGATTCATTGCAGGGGCATTGGTCTTTTTCTTTACAAGAACTTTATTCTAAACATACGTTTTCTTTAAGGACTACGTTTAACATCATATATGATTACACATTTAATTATGAATTTGAGTATGTTTCAAACCCAATCCGTTCCCCTGACAGAACCTGAATCTGTAGAAAAAACATTATCAATTATTGAATTAATTAAAAGCGGAGGCACAGCTGGTCAACTAATTATCGCTCTGCTTTTTGTCTTATTGGTGGTAGCGCTTTATATTTATTTTGAACGTTTATTTACCATAAAATCTGCATCCAAAGTTGATCCGAATTTTATGAATGAAATTAAGGATCATGTGAGCAGTGGAAAAATTGAAGCTGCAAAACTTTTGTGTGCTCAGGAAAATTCACCTGTTTCACGTTTGATTCAAAAGGGGATATCTCGCATAGGTCGACCCTTGGCTGATATCAATTCAGCCATTGAAAATGCAGGGCGATTGGAGGTTTATTCTCTTGAAAAAAATGTAAGTGTATTGGCGACAATTTCTGGTGCAGCTCCTATGATTGGTTTTTTAGGGACTGTGATCGGGATGATCCTTTCCATTTTTGAAATTGCTAACTCAGGAGGACAAATCGATATCAAACTTTTGGCTGACGGCCTTTATACTGCCATGACGACTACTGTTGCTGGTCTTCTTGTTGGAATTGTTGCTTATATTGCTTTTAATCACTTGGTAAGTCGGACCAATAAAGTGGTGTATAACATGGAAGCCAACTCCGTTGAGTTTTTAGACCTTCTTAACGAGCCAACACACTAATGAATATTCGCGGAAGAAATAAAATCACTCCCGAATTCAATATGTCCTCCATGACGGACATTGTTTTCTTGTTATTGATTTTCTTTATGTTAGCTTCAACATTGGTCACTACAAACGCCATAGATATTCTATTGCCCAAAGCCGCTGGAAAAACAGAAAATAAAAAAGCAGTTTCGGTCAGTATTAAAAAAGACCTTTCGTATTTCATTGACCAAAGGCAGGTCAGCGATACTCAATTGGAAACAGAACTCATCTCTGTATTGAAAGCAGAACAAGCACCAACACTCATTTTACGTGCAGAAAAATCTGTTCCGGTAGAAAATGTTGTTCGGGTTATGGATATTGCTAACCGTAATAAGTTTAAAGTCATTTTAGCGGTAAAACCCAATTAAGATGAAGTATTTTAGAACGAAACAAGAACGCCACTCAGCACGACTTACGGCGCTGATCGCTCTTCTATTGATTCTATTACTCTTTGTTGTAGGACCGCCTTATATGGATCCTCCTGAAGAATACGGCGTAGCGGTAAATTTTGGCACTACCGATTTTGGAAGTGGTACTAAGCAAACCCAAACACCCACCCCTACAAACAATGAAGATATTCCCGAACCCAATGAAACTAAAACAGCTGTAGCCTCGGAGTCTATTTCAAATAGTACTGAGGAGGTATTAACTTCAGATGAAGAAGCGGCTATAGCAGTAAAGAAAGTAGATCAAGAAGCCTTAAAAAAGCAAGTTGAGGAAGAAGCAAAAGCTAAAGCAGATGCCGAGCGTATTCGAAAGGAAAATGAAGCGAAAGAACGCAAGAAAAAGGCTTTAGACGACCTAATGGGGGGGATTGGAGCCGACAACGGAAACACCTCTGGATCAGAAGGCGATGACGATATTATTGGTGATAAAGGTCAGCTCAACGGGGACCCTTACGCGCCGAGCTATTTTGGTAGTCCTGGTAGTGGTACTGGAGGTGTTGGTTATGGGCTTAATGGGCGCGGTACTCCCACAAAAAATAAGTTTATTCCCGACTGCGATGAGGAAGGTCGCGTAGTAGTTGAAATTTATGTCAATCAAAACGGCGTAGTGACCAATGCTACAGCAGGTAAACAAGGAACAACAGGCGATATTTGTCTTTATGAAGCTGCCAGAAAAACAGCACTTGCTCATAAGTGGCCCGCCGATTCTAAAGCTCCGTTTAAACAAATTGGTTTTGTTATTGTAGAGTTTAGTGTACGTCAATAAGATGAATTATAAAGAAACTACAGCTTGGATGTTTTCAAGATTGCCCATGTATCAACAACAGGGTGGAGTAGCCTACAAAGAAGATTTGAGTCGAACTTTGAAACTCGCAGCTCAACTCAATTACCCTGAACGGAAGTTCAAGTCGGTACATGTTGGCGGAACAAATGGAAAAGGATCTACTGCACACATGATTGCGGCTATTTTACAAGAAGCAGGATTCAAAGTAGGTCTATACACTTCACCTCACTTAAAGGATTTCCGCGAGCGTATCAAAATTAATGGCGCTATGATTTCAGAACAATTTGTGGTTGAATTTGTAGCACATCAAAAAGCGTTTTTAGAAGACCATCAACTTTCATTTTTTGAAATGACCGTAGGAATGGCTTTTTCATATTTTGAAAAAAAAAATGTTGATATTGCTATTATAGAGGTAGGTCTTGGAGGACGATTAGATTCTACAAATATTATTTCACCAGAGGTTTCTGTAATCACTAATATTGGTTTAGACCATACCCAGTTTTTGGGAGATACTTTACAAGAAATCGCAGCTGAAAAAGCGGGTATTATTAAAGAAAACACCCCTATTGTCATCGGAGAAACTCAAGACGAAGTACTATCTATTTTTAAACAAAAAGCAAATAATTTAAATGCAAATATTTATTTTGCTGATGTGTCCATACACAAAACTTTTCCTTGCAGTCTTCGGGGGAATTATCAGAAAAAAAATATAAAGACTGTATTACAAACGATTAAGCTTTTACAAGCAAGAGGCCACAAGATTAGTGAAGAACATATTCAAAATGGGTTCTTGAATGTACAAAAAAACACAGGTTTGCGAGGACGATGGGAAGTGCTTTCTGAAACCCCAACAATTATTTGCGATACGGCTCATAACATGGAGGGGTTGAGTTTGGTATTAAACCAACTTTTAAGTAGATCATATGATTCTTTGCATATTGTGCTTGGAATGGTTCGGGACAAATCGGTTGGGAAATTAGTAAATTTATTTCCAGTTGATGCTAAATATTACTTTTGTAATCCCAATGTGCCTAGAGGATTAGAAGCTGAAACAATAGCCCAAATTTTTAAAGAAAAAGGGTGTAATGGCCAAGTCTATTCATCTGTAAATGAGGCATTCAGTACTGCAAAGGCAGAAGCCAAAGAGCAAGATTTAATTTTTGTTGGCGGCAGTACTTTTGTTGTAGCCGAAGTGCTGTAAATTTTACTAAAAAACCTTTTGTGAAAAGAAAAACTAGTCTATATTTGCACACCAATTGTTAGGGCGCGTAGCTCAGTTGGTTCAGAGCACCTGGTTTACACCCAGGGGGTCAGGGGTTCGAATCCCTTCGCGCCCACAAAAAAAACTTCACTTTTTTAGTGAGGTTTTTTTATTTATTCGCAATCCTTAATTGGATTTTATCTATGGCAATTTGAATAAATCCTCAACATTACATTTAATCGTTTTTGCTATTTTTAAAGCTAAAACTGTTGAAGGGATATAGATGCCATTTTCGATCGCATTTATACTCTTTCTCGAAACTTCTGCTGCAACAGAAAGCTCTTGCTGAGTTAGTCCAGCAGATTTTCGGAGTGCTTCTAAATTATTTAAGAGTTTTTTGTGGTTCTTCCCCAAAATTACTTTTTTTCAAATTCTTCGACGGCATCTGTAAGCTCTTTCCCTGTGTTAGGGTAAAGGTAGCCAGCAATCATAGTACCGACTCCAATTAACCCTACTAAGGCCCCAGCACCCTTTAGTATATCACCTAAAAAGAAAATCCCCATCATGTAAAGTCCTGAGCCTACAAATATTGTGATTACACCACTTCTGCGGTAATCTATAGGTTGTTTTTTACGTTCGTCAAAAAGAGTCAATAGCTCCTGTAATTTAGTTGGGTCATCCAAATGCTTTGAAATTTCTAAAATAGTATCTCTTTTCCCTTTTTCTTCATAATACAGCCAGATGAATACTGAAACTGGGACGATTATCCCGGTTAACATCCCTAAAGCTGGTATGATAATATTTTGATCCATAGTATTTTTATTTAATGTAACGCAAAGGTAACATTTTTTAAATGAGAAGCAAACGTTACATAAAAAATTTTGTAATTAATTTTTATTTAGTCTTTTTTCCGTCCATTGCGCCTTTGTAGTTGAGCACACAAAAAGTTATTCCGCAAAGAAATTGGAGGAAACCAAATGTTCTGAAAACCTCTGGAGTTGACGTATTTAAGAGTCCTACTACAGCAAAATAAATCCCATATAAATACCAAAATATTTTTCCGATTTTTTTCTTTTTTTCATCTGAAACACGCATTACACGAAGAGAAAAAAAGTGAAGCATAGCGATTACCACAAACACTAAAGATAAAATAAGTAACCCCTTAATCATTTTTTTCTACTGAATTAAACAAAATAGTACAATAACTTACTCAAATAAGTTGGCTCATGTTGTAGTTATTGTTGTTAAACTAACATGGTTACTGGATTTTCAATAAACCCTTTAAGAGTTTGTAAGAATGCTGCTCCAGTTGCTCCGTCTACAGTCCTATGGTCACATGCAAGGGTGAGCTTCATTGTATTTCCTACCACAATTTGGCCGTTTTTCACTACTGGTTTTTCTACTATTGAACCAACAGATAAAATTGCTGAGTTTGGTTGATTTATGATTGAGGTAAAACTTTCGATGCCAAACATACCTAAGTTAGATATAGTAAATGTACTGCCTTCCATTTCTTGAGGAGTAAGTTTTTTGTTTCGTGCACGTCCAGCAAAATCTCGAACAGCAGATCCAATTTGTGGTAACGATTGCTCATTAGCAAATTTTACAACAGGCACTACAAGACCATCTTCCACAGCTACTGCCACGCCAATATGTACATGATTGTTTAGTTTCATTCGGTCGTCAAACCACTGTGAATTGACTTGTGGATGTTGGCGGAGTGCCAAAGCACAGGCCTTTACCACAATGTCATTAAAAGATATTTTTGTGTCAGGGATAGAGTTGAACTGTTGACGGAATGCAATAGCATTATCCATGTCAAATTCTACAGCCAAGTAATAGTGTGGTGCAGAAAATTTAGATTCACCCAAACGTTTTGCGATGACTTTTCGCATTTGAGAATGGTTGATTTCATCAAAATCTTCTTGACCAGTGGCTACAAATTTTGCAGTTGGTGCTGCAGCAGGTGTAGCAGACGGGGTATAAAATTCCACATCGCGTTTGATGATCCTTCCATTTTCGCCACTACCTTGAATTTGATGTAGAGGTATGCTCTTTTCCTCAGCAATTTTACGTGCTAATGGAGAAATATAAATTCTTCCGTTGCTGTCGGTTGTTGGCGCTGCAGCGGGGTTAACTTTTGGTGCTTCTGTAGTTTTTTCAACCGTTGGTGTAGGTTTTGGAGTTTCTTTAGGTTTTTCTACTGTTGATTCGGCTTGAGTTTTTGGTGCTTCAGCAACAAAATTTTCAGCCACTCCACTTATGTCAGTTCCTTCAGGACCGATGATCGCTAGAAGGTCATCTACTTTGGCCGTATCGCCAACGGCAAGACCTGTATACAGCAAAGTTCCTTCGTTAAAAGATTCAAACTCCATTGTAGCTTTGTCGGTTTCAATTTCAGCTAATATCTCGCCTTCTTCAACAAAATCACCTACATTTTTCAACCAACTTGCTACCGTACCTTCTTCCATGGTATCGCTCAAGCGTGGCATAGTAACCACAACAACACCTTCTGGAAGTTCAACTGATGCAGTAGTGTTTGTTTCCACATCACCTTCAACAGATTCTTCGTTCGTTTCTATTTGCCCTTCTTGGGTGGATTCTTCTCCAGATGACCCATCCAAAAGTGAAGATATATCTTCACCTTCCTCTCCTATTATGGCCAATAATTCGTCAACTTTTGTTGTTTCTCCTTCTTGAACACCAATGTGAAGTAATGTTCCTTCATTAAAGGATTCAAATTCCATAGTAGCTTTATCAGTCTCAATTTCAGCAAGAATATCGCCTTCTTCAACTCGGTCGCCTACATTTTTCAGCCAGCTAGCTACTGTACCTTCTTCCATGGTATCACTTAGTCTGGGCATGTTTACTACTATTGCCATATTCTATAGTTTATGTTCTAAAAATGGGTAATCTTCTTGTTCGTATACTGCGTCGTACATTAAGCTTTTTTCTGGGAATGGTGATTCTTCCGCAAATTTTTCGCATTCGGCTACCAATCCTTTGACGCGCTTGTCTATTTCTTTAATATCTTCTTCTGAGGCATATCCATTTTCCAGAATAACATTTTTCACTTGCGTGATGGGATCAATTTTCTGGTATTCCTTGACCTCGTCTTTGGTTCTGTAATGTTGGGCATCACTCATAGAATGTCCTCTGTAGCGGTAGGTTTTCATCTCCAAAAATGTTGGACCATCTCCACGTCTTGCACGTTGAATTGCCTCATCAAAAGCTTCAGCAACTTTAATGGGGTTCATTCCGTCGACTGGTCCACAAGGCATTTCATAACCAAGTCCAAGTTTCCAAATATCGGTGTGGTTTGCTGTTCGCTCAACAGATGTACCCATGGCATAACCATTGTTTTCACAAACAAAGACCACAGGAAGCTTCCATGTCATGGCCATATTGAAGGTCTCATGTAGCGAGCCTTGTCGTGCTGCACCATCGCCAAAGTAGCACAAGGTAACAGCTCCTGTTTCGTTGTATTTATCGCCAAAGGCCATTCCTGCGCCCAAGGGAATTTGTCCGCCCACAATTCCGTGGCCTCCGTAAAAACCATGCTCTTTAGAAAATATATGCATCGAACCTCCTAATCCTTGCGATGTTCCTGTAGCTTTTCCGTAAAGCTCTGCCATGACACGACGCGGATCGACACCCATACCGATGGGTTGTACGTGGTTTCTGTATGCCGTAATCATTTTGTCTTTCGAAAGATCCATTGCGTGAAGTGCACCTGCTAAAACGGCTTCTTGACCATTGTATAGGTGTAAAAAGCCTCTTACTTTTTGTTGGATATAGACTGCCGCGAGTTTGTCTTCAAACTTACGCCAAAAGAACATGTTTTCGTACCAGTCAAGATAAGTTTCTTTGGTTATTTCTTGCATGAGATTACTGTGGTATTAGTATCGTTTCTGCAAAAGTAATACATTGCTCCTTAACCTAAAAAAGGAAGCCGTAAATTTTTTATTAATTTTTACAGTGCTTTTTTATCAAAAATCCAAGGAAGAATGTTTTCTACGGAGTTTGAGTGTGCAACTTGACCTTTTGTACCCATAAAATATAGTTCAATTTGTTTTTTCTGAACTTGTTCATATTCTACAAGCGCTTGGCGGCAACCACCACAAGGCGGAATGGGTGTTTCTGCTTCTTTGTGTTCTGATCCTGCAGCTATAGCCATGCGTAAAATAGCCTCTTCTGGGAATTGGGCATGGGCGTAAAATATTGCAGTTCTTTCCGCACACAAACCTGACGGGTATGCTGCGTTTTCTTGATTGTTTCCGGTTATGATTTCACCATTGCTGAGCTCGAGGGCAGCGCCAACCAAGAATTTTGAATAGGGTGCATATGCTTTTGAACGTGCATTGTGTGCTTTATTCATTAGTGATTGCACATCTTTAGGCAATTCATCCAATGTCTCATAGACATCGATGTTGCAGCTTATTTTGAGTTGTTTCATATTAGTATTCTACATATTCGCCGTCTCCAAAATTGAACGATAGCGAAAAACGTAAAGTATTTTCTAATGGACTCTGTACTTGGGCTGCTGAAAATAAATATGATAAATCTATATCTATAGTTGAATATTTGAATCCTGCACCTAAGGAGAAAAATTTGCGTGCTCCTTTGAGCTCATTTTCGTTAAAATATCCTGCGCGTAATGCAAAGGAGTCTTGGTACACATACTCTGCACTAAGAGCCCAGGTAAATTCGTCTAATTCTTCACTAAAACCCCCTGGTGCATCCCCAAAAGATTGAAAAATACCCTTGACAAAGCTTACATTGGGGTCTTGCCCTTCAATGATGACATTGCTATTTACAATAGAACCTCGAGTGTCTGTATCTGCAGTTGTTGTTCCATTTTCAGGATCATAAACGCCATTGTTATTATTATCGGTGTAGTTGTATTCTGTTCCATACACAGGAGGGGTTGGTACTAATAGTTTGGTAACTTCGGCAGTGACAGAGAGTTTATTGTATGAATCGAAGATGAAATCGAAGCCCCCACCCAATCTCAAGTTTGTTGGTATAAAGTTTTCGCGGCCAGCATCGTCATATTTCAATTTTGGGCCAAGGTTTTGAAGGGCAAAACCAGCACGCCAACGCCCATTAAAATCTGCGTAGGCTTCTTCTTCACCTTGGTAGTATCCCGCAATGTCAACTCCAAAAGAATTGGCCGACTTAGCATTGGCATCTAGGGCTTGGATTTTCAAATCTGAGCGAAGATAGCGCAAGGCTACTGCCATAGAAAATTGATCAGAAAGTCTAAGCGAGTAAGAGGCGTCAAGCGTAAGTTCGTTTGGCTTTTCGATTAAGGCTTCTGAAAACTCATCTTCGCGCAATTCGATTTCACCAAGAGAAAAATATTTAAAACTAGCGGCGAAAGCACTTCGTTCGCTGATTCTATTGTAATAAGACACATTTCCAAGGAAAATATCATTTACAAGTTTGCTGAGGTAGGGCGTGTAGCTTATGGCCATTCCAGATTTTGTTTCAGAGAAGGCATATTTTGATGGATTCCACTGCTGGGAAAACGCGTCTACAGAGGTTGCTACCCCCATATCGCCCAATGCTGCAGCACGAGCATCAGAAGCAATAAGTAAAAAAGGAACGCCGGTTGTGATCACCCTTGAGTCCTGATTGGGGATAACAGTTGTTTGTCCTAATGTGAAATTTGAAATTAACAGTACAAACACTGCGCTTAGTGCGCGCACATGTCTTAAGGTTGTTGTAATTAATTCTAACATTTTAATATTGGTTTGTTAACAAATATAGGTTTTTATTAGAGGATAACAAGTTTTTCAATTTTTTCAGACTTTAAACCTGTTAATGGAGACGATACATTCAATTTGTACACATAGACCCCTTTTCCTATTTTATTTCCAAAGTCATCGGTGCCGTCCCATGTAATATCTCTAGACAATGAACTTGTTCCGTTTCCTGTATTTGTTTGCGTATTAATGGTTTTTATTAATTTTCCTGAAACGGTGAAAATTTGTATACTAACGTTCAATGTACCCGAACTATTGTGGTTGAACCAAAATTCTGTGTAATTAATGAACGGATTGGGGTAATTGAGCACATTTTTTAGTTCTAAACTCTGATTTTGATCGAATACAACAAATTGAATTTCTTTAGTGGATGCATTATTGTAAACATCCCAAGCTTTGAGCGTTAGCGTATGCAGCCCGGGGCTTAGATTTCTAAAGGGGTAGCTCAGAGCACCACTTTGGTAGGTATCCTCGTCTGCCACATAGTAATCATTCAATATAAAAGGATTGGTTTCATCGCCATCAATAGTGGCTACAATATCGTGCCCAACCCCACTGGCGGTATTGATGCCATTTTCGTCAAATAGCTTTGCTAATAGAGTTGGATTTTCGTTTGTTATTCCCCCAGAAACAAAGCTCTCATCGTTCATAAAAAGCTGAATAGTTGGTCCAGTATTGTCTACTGGCGCGTCTAAGTTGACCCCACCTATTTTGATGTCAAAATTATGTCCGCGTTGATCTTTTAATTGATTTTCAGTTTTCGAATACAAGCTTATTTTTCCATTCCCCACAGGGATTATAATATCCCTTGGGACAATAAAATTAATTTCGAAAGTACCATTTTCTACTGATGCTTGCCCTCTAAAGACAACTTCGCCCATAGCTTCGAAGTCCATAATAATCAATTCATTATTTTCACGAGTCCCATCATTTCCAAGTGTAGATCTCTGATTATTTTTATCGAAAATGGTCGCTGTAAGTATTCCAGAGTAGCCGCTCAGGATAGCCCCTTGGCTATCGGCAACATAGCCTTCAATTTTAGCAGCGCTGAGTGCTTGGAGTTCCTGATTTGTAGTCGAGATATCCTCATCATTAATTTTAGTAACAATAATATCGGGTTCAGCTAGTGGTAGTTTCAGAGCGGGATCCCCAATAAAAAAAACCAGCCTGCGTTGTGTATTGTTTGTTACATTAGGGTCATTTTTTGTAAGGCGTAGGGCTTCACCCATGCTTAAATTTGGGGTATTATTATAGTTAAACAGATACTGTCCCAAAGTAGTGGTGAATTGAACACCAACGCTTATAAAAATTTGACGTGTGGTGGAGATAAGACTGATGGCGCCTCCATTTTCGTTCCAATAAAGATACTCACCGGCTGTAACGCGCAAAGGGTTGTCAAATTTTGTGTATTCGCAAGTTAGTGTCACAAAACAATTTAGCTTGTTTGGATTGTTGAGTTCTTGTGCATTAATTTTGTCAAAAATACGTTCTGAAGCTAAACCATCTTCTCCGCCATGGCCAAAATAATTGACTGCAATTGCACCTACTTCTAAAGCGTCAAAAATAGCTTCGTTAACTTGAGAATAACGATCCCCGCCAGAAGATGTTTGCTGTTGGTACGAATCAGCGTGAATTTTTATAATATTAAGGAAAGGTTTAGATTGTTTTACATCCTCTGCGACGTTGTCAGTGGTTTGTTGTAAAGTTTTATCACTTAATTTATCGACATCATCAGAAATTAATAAAAAATTATTTCGCCAACTTCCGAACGCATCTTCGCTGTAGTATGATTTTATTTTATCAATCATTTGTTGAGCCCGTTGTGGGGTCTCAGCTAGAATTCTGCCCACGGCTATGTCTAGTTTATTGAAATTATCCATTCCCCCTTCATTCTCGTCCATCATACCGTAAAAATCATCCGAAATAAATGAATTTGTAAGGCTAAAACTGTTCATAGAATACCAAGAGGGGACAATGTTGTTTTTGATTGAAATTCTATTTTTGTAATCAAAAGAGGCATCACCAAAAAGGCAGAGGTATTTGAGTCGGGTGTTAGGGCTGCTTGCATTATCGTATACATACTTTACAAAATTTCTGACACCTGCGATGTCTTGCATTCCAGAGCTAAACTCCATGTAAATAGATTCTAGAGTTACTACCTTTACAGTTAAGTTGTTTTGTTCTCTATTGATGTCGGCCAATTGCTCAGCTTGATTTTGTAAAAATTGAGGAGTTATGATGAGGTAGTCTATGTCTTCAAACTGCTGTTGTTGATTTAAAAAGATGCTCCCTTTTAAATCTTGATTGGTAACCGCTTTGTTGGTTACTTGAACAGGTGTGTAAAAATCTGCATATGTGACTGTATGAAAAATCTTCTCAGTACCCAAACTTGTTTTAAATTTAAAGTCTGATGCAGCCTCGGAGTTTTCATAATATTTTGGGTTGTAAGGGTCAGTAACATCCCAAACTTGTGCAATTCCAGAGGCATTTGAAATTTCGAATTCTCCTACACCACCCAGTGTAGCCATGTCGTTATGTTTGAATTGAAATTGTTGCCCCAAAGAGGTGAGTGCGCGTTCGGCTTCAACTGAAACATAATCTAAGTAACCAATAGCTGATGGATTTCCGTTATTGTTGTAATTCAAATCAATAGTGAGGGCGTCTGAGCTGCTGTTGATCTCTCCGTTAAAAAAATCTTCAGTCGCCAAAATCCCATTGTCTATTGCTGCAAACGATAAATTATCCACCACACTTCCATTTGCTTTTATTTCGAGTGTAGTATTAGACTCTGCGACTGCTGTTGCATAAACTTTTAATCTTAGAGGGCTTTGGGGGACTAGATTCGAAAAAACGAAGTTAAATGATCTTGCATTTTCAAAATAAAAACGGTGACCAAACCAACGTCGGCCCATCTGGGCGATGTTATATTCATCACTTTCTACAAATTTATAGTCATGAAAAGTCGAGAATTGTGTTTGAGCTGGACCAGCGGGATTAACAGCAGCGTTCATACGCAGTCCATTACCCTCGCTTATTTGTACATAATAAAAGGCCTTATCGCTGTAAGGGTTGATATGGGAGTTGTTTTCTTGATTGTATGATTTTGGACCGACAGCATAAAAAAGCAGATAATCTTCATTATTGAAAACCCCATCATCTTCTCCAATAAACTGAACTGCGTTTTCAATCAAGTCATATGCAATTGTTTGGTTATTGACTAAAGGTAGAGATTTACCTCCATGTCCAAATATTTTGATGTTTTTTGGATTGGTGTTGCTTGTGTTAATCCCAAGCGTGTTAAAAAAACTTTTATTGAGTTTGTAAACACCTGTTGTGTCTACTTGAAAACGAACCCATTGGCCTGTATTAAGGACAGAACTTTGTAGAGTTGGTTGGCTTCTTGCCCTTCTTTGGCTGATGGCTCTTTTGTAAGAAATTGTGAAATTCTTTACTTTTTTTATGACCCCATTGTCTTTGAAAAAAGCGCTTATTTCTACAGAAACGAGAAGATTACCTCTAGTTTTTACATTTGAAACATTGAGCTGCACCTCATTAGGTATACTAGATTGTTTCAGATCCTTTAAATCCGATATTGGTACTGAAACGCTTTCGATTTGAGTGATTTCAGCACTTTCTTCGTTAATTTCAAATTTAGCATCGAAAAGCGCAGTATATGTGATCCCCTTTTCGATTGAAAAATTGAAGTTTTGTGCATCAAAATAAGGTAATTCAATTTCATTATTGGCTGTAGAAAATAGTTTAGATGCTGTCCAATTTAGTTCAAAGCGCTGTGATTGAGCATGGCAGATCAAAACACCAAAAAATAGTATAAACCACAACAAACTTTTTTTCATATGAACTAAACGAGAAAAGACCTAAAATATTATGTTATTATAATTTCGTTTCCAAAATTACAATAATAAAGCTTTAAAAAAGTCGTTATCTTAAAAAACCTGAGTGCATGAGACTTAAAAAAAATAGTTAATCACTCTAAAAAAGTATTGCAAACCAATTCATAATTATTATATTGCAAAACCAAAATTTTAGGACCCCTTTTAATTTAAATCAAATATGAAGAGTATTAAAATATCGAGATTGTTTTTTATTGTTGCTGTTTCAGCTTCAATAACAGCATGTAGTAAGTCATCAAATTACGCAAATTCTTCTCGTGGAACTGGATGGAAAATCAACGCCAAAGAAGGTGGTTTTCAATACAACACTAAATTCAAGGAGCAAGAAACGGCACCAGGCTTAGTGTTTGTTGAAGGTGGAACATTCACCATGGGGAAAGTGCAAGATGACGTAATGCACGATTGGAATAATAGTCCAAATCAACAACACGTTCAGTCTTTTTACATGGATGAAACTGAAGTTACAAACATGATGTACTTGGAGTATTTGGACTGGGTGAAGCGTGTTTACCCTCCAAACGATCCTAAGTTTTCAGCAATATATTACGGTGCTTTACCTGACACATTAGTTTGGAGAAACCGTCTAGGGTACAGCGAAGTTTTGGTAGAAAATTACCTACGCCATCCCGCTTACGGGAATTATCCTGTGGTCGGCGTAAGTTGGTTGCAAGCCACCCAATATGCCAAATGGCGCTCAGATCGAGTGGCTGAGATGGGACTCCAAAAAGAGGGGTATCTTGAGAAAGGGTCTAATGTTCCCGGAGAAATAGTTACTGCTTCTAGTAATTTTAACATTAATACTTACGTCAATGCACCAAAAGAGACATTCAAAGACAGTCTTGGAGTTCATTTGGGCGGTAGAGGGAACAGAAGAAATGATAGTTTGGTAAGCTATGCCACTAGAGAAACTGGTGCTATTCAAATTAGTTACAGACTTCCTACAGAATCTGAATGGGAGTATGCTGCTCTTGGCCTTTCAGAGCTCAGAGAATACAACATTTACCGTGGCCGAAAAAAATACCCCTGGGATGGGCAATACACCAGAACTGGTGAGCGCAGAATTAAAGGCGATCAACTTGCCAACTTCAAGCAAGGAAAAGGGGACTATGGCGGAATAGCCGGTTGGTCTGACGATGGTGCTGATATTACGAACGAGGTAATGTCTTACGATCCTAATGATTTTGGGATTTATGATATGGCTGGAAATGTAGCCGAGTGGGTTGCAGATGTCTACCGTCCGATTGTAGATGACGAGTTCAGTGACTTTGCATACTATAGAGGTAACGTTTATACCAAAAATTCTATTACTGAAGATGGTGGTGTAATAAGTTTTAACGTTATTGGTGTTGATGATATTGAATACGACACCTTATCCAATGGTAAAGTAATTGCCAAAACACTGCCGGGTCAACTGAAACAAGTTCCAGTGGATGAAAATGAAACCTATCTCAGGACCAATTTTAACACTGATGATAATAGAAACTTTAGAGATGGTGATAAGCAATCTTCTAGATATTTTGATGATTTTGAAGAAGGTGATGAGCCAGGTTCTGATGAAATCACCCGAAAAATGTACGATTCGCCCAAGCATTTGGTCGAAGCAAATGAAGATGGCACCTTAAATAGAGAGTACGATAAATCTAATGATAGAACTTCATTAATTAATGATAAAGTACGTGTGTATAAAGGTGGTTCGTGGAAAGATAGAGAGTATTGGCTTGACCCTGCACAAAGACGTTTTTATCCTGAAGATATGGCTACTGATTTTATTGGCTTTAGGTGTGCTATGTCTAGAGTAGGTTCGAAGTCTAAGAATAAAAAGAAAAAGAAAAATTAGAGCATAATATTATGCTTTTTAAAGTCCCAACATCTTTCTGTTGGGACTTTTTTTGTACCTTTAAGTTGTGAAAATAGAGCAACTTCATAAACTTTTTTTAGAAGCTAAAAGTGTATCAACTGATACGCGTATTTTGCCTCTCAATGCTCTTTTTTTTGCATTAAAAGGAGTGAATTTCAACGCCAATGATTTTGCACACAAAGCACTAGACTCAGGCGCATCTTATTGTATTATAGATGAGGTTCAAGACTCAGAAGATGAGCGTTTTATTTTGGTTGGTGATGTGTTAAAAACGCTTCAAGATTTAGCTAATTTCCATAGACAGTATTTGGGTATTCCTATTGTAGCCTTAACGGGAAGTAATGGTAAAACCACAACGAAAGAGCTTATTAATGCAGTACTAAGCCGTTCGTATAAAACACATGCAACTCAAGGGAATTATAACAATCACATTGGTGTACCTTTAACCCTGCTTCAAATGGATCAGTCGACCGAGATTGGTGTGGTAGAAATGGGTGCTAATCACGCAGGTGAAATTGCACAACTGTGTGCTGTTGCAGCACCAGATTTTGGGTACATCACAAACTTTGGAAAAGCCCATTTAGAAGGTTTCGGTAGTTTAGAAGGGGTTGTCAAGGCTAAGAGTGAATTGTACGATTATTTAAAACAAACTAAGGGAACTATTCTAGTCAACAATGATGATGCACAGCAACTCAAGCAAGTTGGCGCCTATGCTAATACTGTCTCTTTTTCTTCATTGAATACTTCTGATTTTGCTATTTCACTAGAAAAAGAAACCCCTTTTTTGTGTGTTAATGTCAATAGGACCAGTATTCAATCGCAACTTCTAGGACATTATAATTTTACAAATATTGCATCTTCAATTGCATTTGGATTATACTTCAAAATTGACATCAATTTTATAAGACAAGGAATAGAATCTTACGCGCCCAAAAACAATAGATCTCAAATCATTAAGCAAAATTCCAATACTATTATTTTGGATGCCTACAACGCCAACCCGAGTAGTGTAGAGGCTGCCTTGAAGAATTTTAAGACCATGGAAGCGCGTCAAAAGATTGTGATTTTAGGCGATATGTTTGAATTAGGAAGTCAAAGTTTTGAAGAGCATCAATCTATTATAGATTTAGCACAAAAATTAGAGTTTTCACAACTTTATTTGGTAGGGCGTCATTTTTTTGAGCACCATCAAAATTATACTAATATTATGTTTTTTAGAGGGCTAGACGATATCAAGCAGCATCTTGAAATATACCCTTTAAAAGAAGCAATGATTCTTATAAAAGGATCTAGAGGAATGACTTTAGAAGCTCTTTTGGATTTGTTTTAATCTTCAATGTTTTTTCCGCATATTTTAGTTACATTTGGTTAAATTATATGAGCTATGAGAAAATATTTTTATGTGTTATTTTTTGGACTCTTGATTACATGTCAAGACGAACCTGCGGAATCATCTGATAATAATGAAACTTCTGAAAACACTGCTGAAGAAGACCAAGTTCTTGTTGAAAACGGTATTAATACACTAATGGATTGCCTTGAGGCGCTTGAAACAGGTGATTTTTCTAATTTGCTTATCGATGTTTATGATAATGTCGATGATGATACTAATGATTTTCATGAAATTATGATTGAAGCAATCGAAGATATTCCAAATTATCAACCTCTTATCGATTCTGAATATCCTGATGAACCATTCAATGTTGCTAATTATTTTGGAAAATACACTTATAACTCTCAAACTCAAAATTGGTCAACTTCTAGTTCAAGTTCTGAAATGCAATTGGTTTTTCCGCTTTTTACAAACTCCACAACTAACGATACTTCTATAACTCTCTCTGGAGTGACGGAGGAATTAATGAATTTAGAAGATCCAATTTATATTCCTACATCTCTGTCATTAGATATGTCGCATAACAATCAAACGATGTTTGCAATAAATGTTTTTAACGTGGATTATAGTATGTCTGGTGAGATTCCTGTCCCAGAAGACATAGACTTTAACATCTATATGAATCCATTCACACATGAGTTTGCAATCGATAAATTGGCAGATGATAATTTTAGATTGGCATATACACTTAGTAACGATTCTGGTTGCGTCACTGAGTTTCAAGGGACGATCAAATTATTGTCTACAGATTATGAGAATTTAGAAGATACGGATATTGATTTCATCAATGCTAGCATCACCACAAACAGTATGATTATACAAATTGATATTGATGCAGAATATTTATTTGCAATTGATGATCCCACGGTTATACAACTTAATAACTTTGTTCATGTTGAGGTTTTTGATGATAATATTTTACTGGGTGAAATTGAAATCCAAGAGAATGCCGATGAAGATTATTATTTGAATATGGTTTTTGTTGATGGAACAGTTGTAAATGTTGAAAATTTCTCAGGAATTGGTGAAGATGGCGATGTCTTTATACAGACCTTGGAAGGGATTTTTGCTCGATTTATTAATCGCTTAGAGGATGAATAAGATTTGTATTTATATTTTGTTGTTTAGTGTTTTTATCAATGCTCAAAATCATAAAAATCAAATTTCCTTAAATGCAGATGATATTATTCCAGCCTTTTTTTCTTCGAATGCTAGTGCCTATAACTTAGGGTATCGCAGACAAATAAAAGAAAATAAAAACTTACGTATTGGGTTGAAATATTTTCAAGAAAGTGAAAATGAATTTACCTTAGGTATTAAACCCGGAATAGATTTTGCCTTTAACAACTCAAAAAAATGGATTTTCTATTACGGAGTAGATTTAGCCTTAAACTATACAGATAATCTTCAATCAGAACGAATATATTATGAAGCAGCACTCATTCCCTTTTTTAGGGCCGAGTATGTAATTAGTGATCACTTTTCGATTTCAACAGAGCCAGGACTTTTCTTAAAATTATTGACTATTCAAGACAATGATAATAGTCCAATTGATAACAGTAATTCTATAGTAAGCTCTGGGATAGGCGATTTAGGTATTATCAATATCAACTTCTCTTTTTAGCATAAAAAAACGGAACAAATATCAAAAGTTTGAATTCATTCCGTTCGTGTGGGTCATACTGGATTCGAACCAGTGACTTCTACCCTGTCAAGGTAACACTCTGAACCAACTGAGTTAATGACCCATTTTGGATTTACAAAAATAATAATATCTTTGGACTAGCCACTTATATTTTCAACTTTATAGGCGGCTTGGGAAATTAACCAAAATAAAAAAATATTGATTTTTATAACGAATACTAAATATCCTAATTATATAATTGATTTTCTGTCTGAAGAGTGGCAACGTAACAATTTAATAGCGCTCACCTTTATGTTTGCTCTTATTTTTGTGGGGCGGTTTTTAAATAAAAAACAAAACTCTTTTGTTTTATATACCATGGGCGTAATTTTAATGTTTTCATCTATTTACAGCCCTCTGAGGTCTTACCTTTCTGGAAATTGGAATATAGCGACAGACTTACCTCTTCATCTTTGTGGTATTTCTGCTCTTATTTGTTCCGTATTACCCTTTTTGAAACGCAAACAAGCGCTTTTTGATTTTGTATTTTATACAGGAATTATTGGAGGAATTATGTCTATGTTAACGCCGCAAATGAATAGTTTCGATGGCAGTCAATTTGCATATTTAGAATATTATGTGCGCCACTCCATCATTTTGGTTATGCCTATATTTTTGTTGCAGAATTATGGTATGGAGCTTTCCAGAAAATCAATGATTAATACTTTCCTTAATTTAAATATTTTATTAATCATTATCATGCCTTTTAATTTTTATGTGGGGGGTAATTATATGTATCTCGCTGAACCGCCACAAGTAAATAACCCCTTGGTTATTGGAGAATGGCCCTATTATGTCCTTTGGTTTGAAGTTTTTTTGGTTCCGTTATTACTATTCTTGTTTTATTTATCAAAAATCCGCTTATCACAAATTTTTAGACCTGCGGTTTAATTGTACTTTATTAACTTAGCTCTCATGAATTCTATTAGATTATGAAACCAAAAAAAACAGTAATTATTACCGGGACAAGTCGGGGCATTGGTTTCGAACTTGTTCATCTTTTTTCTAAAGCAGGTTATGCTGTTTTGGCTTTATCACGAAATGCTAAACCTGTAATTAACTTAAATTACGAAAATATTACAGCCCTTTCTTTTGATTTAAATAATGTTGAGGATTACAATCGAGTCGAGACATTTGTTCAGAACGAATGGACTCATGTTGATATCCTAATAAACAACGCAGGCGCTATTATCAACAAGCCATTTGCTGAAACAACGTTTGATGATTTTAAGCAAATTTACGGGACCAATGTTTTTGGTGTGGCCGAGCTTACCCGACGAGTCTTGCCTTTTATTCCCAAAACAGGGCATGTGGTCACCATAAGTTCTATGGGTGGCGTTCAAGGATCTATGAAATTTGCAGGCTTATCTGCTTATAGCTCGAGTAAAGGAGCTGTGATAACGCTTACAGAATTATTAGCTGAAGAATACAAAGAAGCAGGTCCTTCGTTTAATGTTCTTGCCCTTGGTGCAGTACAAACTGAAATGTTGGCTGAAGCTTTTCCTGGCTATAAAGCTCCCACATCCCCCATTGAAATGGCTGCGTATATATTCGAATTTGCAAAAACAGGACAACAATTCTACAATGGAAAGCTGCTTCAAGTTTCAAGCTCCACGCCTTAAGTTTCGCAGCAAAACCAATTAAAAATTTTTAGGGTTTAACATCTTATTAAGCCTAAAGAAATAAAATAATTCGCTACTTTTGTAACTCAAATTTTCATACCGAATGTTCAATAATTTAAGTGAGAAATTAGATAAAGCTTTACATGTGCTTAAAGGGCACGGTAGTATTACTGAGATTAACGTTGCGGAAACTCTAAAAGAAGTACGACGTGCACTACTCGATGCTGATGTCAATTACAAAATAGCAAAAGATTTCACCAACAGTGTCAAAGAGAAGGCACTGGGTCAAAACGTACTCACTACTTTACAACCTGGCCAATTGATGGTCAAAATTGTAAAAGATGAGCTCACTGAACTCATGGGTGGAGACGCAGAGGGCATCAATCTTTCTGCAACGCCTTCTGTCATTTTAATGTCTGGTTTACAGGGTTCTGGTAAAACAACATTTTCTGGAAAGCTAGCACAGTACCTTAAAACAAAGAAATCCAAAAAACCCATGTTAGTCGCTTGCGACGTATACCGTCCTGCAGCAATTGATCAGCTACATATTGTAGGGGAGCAAGTTGCAGCGGAGGTTTACAGCGATATTGGGAATAATGATCCCGTAGCTATTGCTAAAGCAGGTATAGCAGAGGCCAAATCAAAAGGATGTGATGTAGTGATTGTTGATACTGCTGGACGATTGGCTGTCGATCAAGAGATGATGACAGAGATTGCGAATATTCACAAGGCAGTGACCCCTCAAGAAACTTTATTTGTAGTGGATGCGATGACGGGCCAAGATGCTGTTAACACTGCCAAGGCATTTAATGATATTTTAAATTTTGATGGTGTTATTCTCACAAAACTAGATGGTGACACTAGAGGTGGGGCGGCTATTTCTATCAAATCGGTTGTTAATAAACCCATTAAGTTTATTGGAACTGGAGAAAAGATGGAAGCTATTGATGTGTTCTATCCAGCGCGAATGGCCGACCGAATTTTGGGGATGGGCGATGTAGTTTCTTTGGTTGAGCGCGCTCAAGAGCAATTTGACGAGCAAGAAGCACGTAAGATTCAAAAGAAAATTGCAAAAAACCAATTTGGATTTGATGATTTTCTGTCTCAAATTCAACAAATCAAGAAAATGGGGAACATGAAGGACCTCATGGGTATGATTCCAGGAATGGGTAAAATGATGAAAGACGTAGATATAGACGATGATGCGTTTAAGTATATTGAAGCTATTATTCATTCCATGACGCCAAAAGAACGCTCTAACCCCTCTATCATCAATGCGAGCCGCAAAAAACGCATTGGTACTGGCTCTGGCACATCTGTGCAAGAAGTGAATAAGCTGATGAAACAATTCAATCAGATGAGTAAAATGATGAAAATGATGCAAGGTGGTAAAGGGCGAAACATGATGCAAATGATGAAAAATATGCCACGATAAGGCACTACAGATTAAATTATGATAATACTTGACGGAAAACAAACAAGCGCCAAAATCAAGGAAGAAATAGAAGCTCAAGTTTCTGTAATGAAACAACAGAACAAGCGTACGCCGCACCTAGCTGCCGTTCTGGTAGGTACAAATGGTGCAAGTATGACTTATGTTGGTGCCAAAGTTAAGGCGTGTCAGCTGGTTGGTTTTGAGTCAACACTTATCGAACTCTCAGCTGAAACTACTGAAGCTCAATTGCTCAATAAAATTGAAGAATTAAATAACAATCCAGAAATAGATGGCTTTATTGTTCAATTACCATTGCCTAAACATATTGATGAACAAAAAGTTTTGATGGCTGTTGATCCAGATAAAGACGTTGATGGGTTTCACCCCATGAATGTAGGCCGTCTCACTTTAGACTTACCTACCTTTATTTCAGCTACGCCTTATGGAATTATGGAGCTGTTGGAGCGCTACGAAATTCCAACCTCTGGTAAACATGTAGTTGTAATTGGAAGAAGCCACATTGTTGGTAGGCCTATGAGTATTCTGATGAGTCAGAAGCGTGCTGCAGGAAATGCGACCGTTACCATAGCCCACAGCCGAACAACTAATTTGGCAGCATTAACAAAGGAAGCAGATATAATTGTAGCTGCGTTGGGTATCCCCGAATTTCTAAAAGCTGATATGGTAAAAAAAGGTGCTGTTGTGATCGATGTTGGGATTACACGTGTTCCAGATGCTTCAAAAAAGAGAGGCTATAGAATTGCTGGAGACGTAGATTTTGAAAGCGTTGCTGAGAAAGCAAGCCACATCACACCTGTTCCTGGTGGGGTTGGACCAATGACCATAGCCATGTTGCTCAAAAATACGTTACTTGCATGCGAGAGAAGAAATCCCTGATTTAGGAAATCAGTGCGCAAATAGTTGTTGAGGATCTTTAAACGCTTTAAATTCTAAAGCATTCCCCGATGGATCTAAAAAAAACAAAGTAGCTTGCTCACCGACTTCACCCGCAAAGCGGATATACGGTTCAATAATAAAATCTACCCCTTTGTCTTTTAAATGTTTTGAAAATTGATGGAATTCATCCCATGGTAAAACCACACCAAAATGAGGAACAGGGACTTGTTTTCCATCTACCTCATTTGCGTGATATTTGTCTTTAGATTTAGGCTTGTAATGCAACACTAATTGATGGCCAAACAAGTCAAAATCTGTCCAATGAGAACTACTTCGACCTAGTTTGCAGCCAAGAATATCTTTGTAAAAAACAGTACATTCTTCAAGATTCCACACTGGAATTGCTAAATGAAATGGAGATATTGCTCTTTGTTTTACCATGTTTTCTTGGAGGATTTTAATGCCTTGTTTAGCGTGTTCAGTTCTTCTTTAGTTAAGTTCCGGTATTCACCTACATCGCTCATCAAATTAATATTCATGATTCGGACGCGCTTTAGACTTTCGACTTCATAATCTAAATAACTACACATGCGGCGGATTTGTCTATTTAGTCCCTGGGTTAGAACAATTTTAAAGCTGTCTCTACTGAGTTTTTGAACTCTGCAAGGCTTAGTCATAGTGTCTAAAATAGGTACTCCCTCAGACATCCGTTTCACGAAGGTCTGCGATATTGGCTTATCGACTCTTACAATGTATTCTTTTTCGTGATTATTACTAGAGCGCAAAATTTTATTGACAATATCACCATCATCGGTCAGTAGAATAAGGCCCTCACTGTCCTTATCTAATCGTCCGATTGGAAAAATTCTGGAAGGATAATTAATAAAGTCTATAATGTTGTTTTTTTCAACACGAGTATCCGTAGTACAGACAACTCCAACAGGCTTATTGAACGCTATATAGACCCTAGATTTCTTTTTTATTGAAATGACCCTACCATCCACGGAGACTTCATCAGTTGAACTCACTTTTGTCCCCATTTCAGGGTGTTTTCCATTAACGGTTACACGTCCTTCTTCAATCAGTTTGTCGGCTGCGCGGCGCGAACAATAGCCGGCCTCGCTTAAGAATTTATTTAATCTGGTCACAGCTGATTCCATGCCGTAAAGGTACAAAGTTTAATCCTCTAAAAAAGCAAGAATATGATTGATTACAGCTTTACCTTTTAAGCCGTGTCCAAGGCCATTTGTAGCGATAAGTGTACTGTTCTTAAAAGCAGTTTGAATTTCCACAGCATCACTATATGGAATTACAGGGTCATTGTGATCATGGATTACAAGTCCTTTGCAGTTAACTTCTCCCATAAACTTAGCCGTATTGAAATAGGAAGATGGGTGACCAAACTTACGTATAACTCTAGCTTCAATTCCGCGTTTTAGCTTGGAGCTAAACCCCATTAGATCAGTGTAGTTTTTAAAAATACCAGCAAATCCAGATGGTGCGCCAAGTAATATAATTTTATCTGCGAACCTGTATCCACTATTTTTCATAAAAAAAGAAATAGCCATCCCGCCAACGGAATGTCCAATTAAAATAGAGGGCTTGAATTCCGTGCAAACAAGCGCGATAAACTCTGAGTATAAAACCGCATTGAAGCTTTTGCCACCAGACGCGCCATGCGCTGGTGCATCCAAGGCTACTACAGAATATCCAGATCTCAGAAGACTATTAACTGTGTTTTTCCATCGTCCTGAGTTACTTTCCCAGCCATGAGCCAATAATACAGTTTCTTTCTCCCCTTTCCACCTGTAGGTTTTGATGGTTAATTTTTTATAGTGAAAATTTCTCTTTTCGGCAGCTTCTAAAGTGGGGTGAATTGTTTTGTAACGTCCCTTAAGCGGTCTTGAAAACAGGTCTAATGCCCATTTAGAAGCCAGCTTGGTATTTATAAGTCCTAGAGTGTTTAGGATGAGGCCAATGAATTTAGGAAGAAAAGTTTGCATGGGGGTTGATAAATTCAAAAATATTTTTCTTGGTGTAAAGGTATGTAAATTAAAATATTTACGATTACCTTCAACAAAGATATAGGAGACCTGGTTTCTAGTTTATTCTCTTTCTGGTTAATACCATTGAATAAAAAAATCTTTGATTTTTGCTGTGGGCGGAATGGAGATTGCTTCAATTTTCTTATTCATATCGTAGCGTAAATCTTCTGGCAATTCATTTTTATCTATGGTAAAATAAGCATTGATTTCATCCACAGACACAATCAAATTACGCAATGTGTTTTGAATACTTGATACTTTATACTTTGAAGAGATGTCGGCAAAGCTTGACTTTTTACTTAACCCTGCTTCAGTTTTAAAACGCTCGTCCATGATTCGGACGTTTTGTATTGATGATAACGAATCTAATGCTTCACTTGGCGTAAGTTCTAGTAAAATTTTTTGTGTTCCTTTCTCAAAAACGGTTATAACATTAGTATTGCCAATAAATTCATCGCCCCCAATAAATTGACTTAATGAGTCGGTTTCAAAAACAAGTTTTAAGTCTCTTACTTTAGTAGAGTCATTGAGCGAGCCAACAGAAGATGCTGAAATTGCAAATGGGTTAGGGCTAGAGGTACAAGAAGCCGTAACTAGTCCAACTACAAGAATGAATTTAAATAAATAGTTCATGGTTAATTTTTAATGAGTACAATACTAAACGACTTTTTTCAGAATTCCAAATACAGCTCGAATAAAAGTAGCGCTAGTTAGGACTTTAACAATTGGGTGTTGTCTTTGTCTGCCTTTTCTTTTTGGAGTTTGATTTGAATCTTGTTGGGGCCTCATGTCGTTAATCCTTTTGATTTTGGCGCCCAATAGTTCATAAGCACTTTGTCTATCGATAGTTTTATTGTATTTTTTTGAAAGTTTAGATGAATTACAAAGTTCAAATAATTCATCGGGGTTCAAAATATCCATTTGGCTTTTTGGAGCCCGCATCAATGCAGCACTCAGAGGAGTTGGACGGCCTTTTTCGTCCAAGGCGGTTACCAATGCTTCACCAATACCCATCGTAGTAAGAGTTTTTTCTGTGTTAAAAAATGAAGTTATAGGATAGTTTTGCGCAGTTAGTTTTATGTTTTTACGATCTTTAGCAGTAAAGGCGCGCAAAGCATGTTGAACTTTTAGGCCCAACTGTCCAAGAATATTTTCTGGAACATCACTTCGGTTTTGCGTTATAAAATAAATCCCTATGACTTTACTTCGAATAAGCTTAATTGTGTACTCAATTTGATCTAAAAGCTGTTTTGAGGCTTCATTAAAAATCAAATGCGCTTCATCGATAAACATTACCAGTTTTGGTTTGTCTATATCTCCAGTTTCGGGAAAGCTTTCAAAAAGCTCCGCCAAAAGACTGAGCATAAATGTTGAAAATAACTTGGGTTTGTTTTGTATATCATCTAGCCTTATGATGTTAATATACCCTGCGCCAGTAGATGTATAGCGCACAAAATCATTGACGGCGAAACTTTCTTCTCCAAAAAACAAATCTGCACCTTGTTGTTCTAACTCAATAATACGTCTCAAAATAGCACCAGTTGAGGTCTTTGAAATTCGACCATAGGCAGATTGAAACTCTTTCTCCCCTTCATTGGTTGCAAAGTTTAGTATGGCTTTAAAATCTTTTAAATCTAATAATGGAAGTTTATGATCGTCGCAGAACTTGAACAGAACAGAGACTATTCCTGACTGTATTTCAGTTAAGTTTAAGATTCTAGAAATAAGTATGGGTCCAAATTCACTTACTGTTGCTCTCAAGCG